>Ga0302320_10004607_pt1 | contig 31260 bp, 27 predicted proteins | sample Bog_T0_3_FD_202130 | JGI IMG/M metagenome (GOLD analysis project Ga0302320, IMG submission 202130) | Peat permafrost microbial communities from Stordalen Mire near Abisko, Sweden - Bog_T0_3 | ecosystem: Environmental > Terrestrial > Soil > Wetlands > Peat | place: Sweden: Abisko, Stordalen Mire... | reverse complement strand
CCACACGCTGTTCTCGGATTTCCATCTGCTTGAACGGCATCCCCTTCCCACCTCCGACATCGCGGAAGTGTAAAGCATCTCCAGAGACAATGTGTAAAGGATGTCATGGAACTGAACAGCGAGGGACATGGGGCACCCGACCGTCGAAAAAGAAACCATCCGAGAGGTGGCCGAAGTAAAGGAAACTACTCAGAATCACGGATGAATAATTGATTCTTGATCCACTCTGCTTGAAATTCTGGGTCAGTAACCTCGGGAATCATGACTATTGCCGCCGCGATTCTGCGGCTCCAAGCTAATACTTCAAATCCGCGAATAATACCAGTAGATTCCTCTATGCGAAGCAGAACACCCGCTGTTTGGCCTTCCATATAGACGCACGGCGACGAAGGCTCCGAAAGTGAAACCCACATCGAGTCCGTGAACTCGTCATATTGGAAGATCATTTAGAGTCTCCATCGTCAACTAATCTCGGGTTTGACCAGAAAATTTCCCCAATGTGTTTACTCATGGGTCCATTCTGAAAATACCCGCTTAACACTTTCCCCTTCTTGCCTCCCTGATCGTAATCTCCAGGCACAATGACTCCCTCATAGAGAACGGGCATTAAGAAGCTCTGTTGCTCATCCTCAAAGTACTTTTCAAAGACGCATGCTTCGTTCCCGATAATAGGGTCCAAGCTCCTGCGAGCATAGTCGGGGTCCATGATGGTTTGATAAAAGTGTTCTTGGGTAGTAGGAATGCTGTCGAAGACATGTTTAGAGGCGTGCATCTCCCACGTTTTGACATAGAACGAGGCACTATTCTCCAATACATCCTTGCGGACCCATAGGATGTCTTTATTGCTTGCCACTGGCCATCTTCTTTTTTACTTCTGCAAATTGAACAGCCTGCTTCTGAAGCATATCTTGTAGGACCTGAATCATCCCAACAGCCGCCATTATCGGAAGCGTTACGAGTGCCGCTATTTCTTGCCTCTGAACCGGCCCGTTCGTTCCAGGCACCTGACCAACTTCCAAGAAATGAATAGTGAAGTCGGTCATTGTTGCGGATACGCCAAAGTGGTTTGAATAGACAGGCGAGAGATTCCGGGGGTTTGTGGTGGGGATATCTTCCAGCGTCCTCGGAATCAATTTGCGCGGTGTCGGAGATGGTTTTGCCATGGTACAAAAATGCTACTATAGCAAATTGAGTTTGGGAAGACATTTTGATTAAATTGGCCTTCGCCATTCCTTCCCCATTATACGTCGTCCATATTGATAGCAATTTGGTAGCCACTTTTCTCGTTGCGTAAAGTACATACTTTCATTTTGAAGGAAGAGTTCTGAACATCATTGTGTAACGAAGTAGGGAAATAATCTGCGAGCATCTGCGGTGCGGTGAGAGTCTCGCTTGTCGCTCGCATTGAGTTCGTGGTCTCCCAGGTCCCCAAAAACGAGGGACCTTGAGCACCCAAAGTTTTGGCACAATTCGGCAAGTGGACAAAATGCCGCTAAATGTGTGGCATAATGTCCTTATGGGTCAAAGTGCTGATCTTCCTGTCGTTTCCCCGCCTCCATTCACCTTCGATTGGAGGGAGATTGAGCGCGGACTGCCGCTTTCGACGCTGGAGGAGTTTTCCGCCTACTCCGGCATTGCCGTCAAGGATTTGCTGGAGGTGGTGATTCCGGCGCGGACGCTGAAGCATCGGCGGCAGAAGCAGGAGCCGTTCAGCCTGGACGAGTCCGACCGGCTGGGGCGGGTGGCGCGGATGTACGAACTGGCGGTGAAGGTCTACGGGGATCGCGAGGACGGCCGGAGGTGGCTGTGTGGCCGCAAGCATCGCTTTGATGACAGGACCGCACTGGAAATGTTGAGGAGCGAGGCGGGCGAAAAAGCGGTCAAGGACTTTCTGATCCAGATTGATGAGGGGATGTTCGTATAAATGAGCACTAGTGTGTTGAGTCAGAAGTTCATTGAAGAACAACCGCAGATCCTTCGACTCACCACCCCCAGGCTGAAGAGTACGCCTGGGGCCCCGTTCGCTCAGGATGACAAGCAATTATTGTGCTGCGTATTTCTGACTCAGGACAGCCGCGAGCAAGACCCTTCATGACGAATCTCTGGCGCATCAGCAATTACCTGGATTTGAGCGGTGAAGGTGCGCTCGGCACTTCTGGCAGATGGCATACCGAAGGGCGGCTGGTTGTCTATTTGGCGGATAGTCCGGCTGGCGCGCTGCTGGAGCGCATTATTCACTTGATGGACAGAAATCAGGACGGGATTCTTCCGCAGTTCTACCAATTGCTCAAGGTCGCTGTTCCGGATGAGCATGGCCTCAAACAGTTGAATACGATTGCTCCAGTCGATTGGAAGGAGCGCCCCGAATTTACGCGCAACCTCGGCGATGCCTGGCTGGCGTCGATGGAGACGCCGCTGGCGCGAGTGCCTTCCGTGATTGCGCCGCAGACTTGGAACTACATCTTGAACCCCGAGCATCCCGATGCGAAGCAGGTGGTGGTGGCCGAGGTAATCAAAGAACGCTTCGACAATCGCTTGTTCCGATTTGGGGCACGCTGAACATGAGCGCGGGCTGGGAAGCCCGCGCTACAGCCGGTCACCCACCCCACGGACGAAGACCTGTCCGTGGGGACCCCGGCCAGGAGGCCGGCGCTACACATAGGAGGCCGGCGCTACACACAGGAGGCCGGCGCTACACATAGGAGGTCGGCGCTACAAGAATGATTTGGCGCGTGGTGAACGGGGCGGGTTTGCTTTTGGGTTCCGGTTGTGCAAACAAATGACGCAAACCGCTCATTCGTGATAATCTCACTGTAGACACTGAAGAGTGGACTGAGAAGACAAGAGGAGTAACATACGCCGTGCTGGCGACCGCTAAGAAAACAACCCTGATTGAAAGCTTCCGCACCCACGATACGGATACCGGCTCGCCCGAGGTCCAGATCGCGATACTGAGTGCGCGCATCAGCGAACTGACCGAACACTTCAAGACGCACGCTAAGGACCACGCTTCCCGGCGCGGCCTTTTGCAATTGGTCAGCAAACGCCGCCGCCTTTTGGACTACCTGAAGACGCACGATACCGATCGCTACCGCGAAGTCATCGGCAAGCTCGGTATCCGCAAGTAGCCAGAGAGCCGGCCCAGAAAGCCAACATTGACCCGGAAGCGCCCAGACCGAAGATTGGTCACGGCCCCCGTTCTACACAGGACCTGGGGCCATGGTGTACCTGGCGAAGACGACCCGCAGCCAGGGACGACGCACAGCCATGGGCTGAGCGCGTCCCTGTTTCACGCCAGCGCACCCTCTGGCGCATTCCCCACCCAAGTTTCCCAAGCGAAAACAATGAAAAGAGGACTCTATGTCTAAGCATGAAGTAGCAGTTGAGCTTGCCGGTGGCAAGCGGCTGGTTTTTGAGACGGGGCGCATGGCCAAGCAGGCCTCCGGCGCCGCACTGGTGACGACGGGCGAAACCGTTGTTCTGGCCACCGCCGTGGCCTCTCCCGACCCCAGGGAAGGCATCGACTTTTTCCCCCTTACAGTGGATTACCGCGAATACACTTACGCCGGCGGACGCATTCCCGGCGGCTTCATCAAGCGCGAAGGCCGGCCCAGCGAAAAAGAAGTGCTGACCTGCCGCCAGATTGATCGTCCCATCCGTCCGCTCTTCCCCGCCGGCTTCCGCAACGAGACTCAGGTAATCGCGCTGGTTTTTTCCGCCGACAAGGAGAACGACCCTGATGTGGTGGGCATCAACGCCGCCGCTTGCGCGTTGGCGCTCAGTGACATTCCCTTCAGCGCCACGGTTGGCGCGGTGCGCGTGGGCCGCGTGGAAGGCGAGTTCGTCATCAACCCCACTTATGCCGAGCGCGCCGCCACCACGGTCAACATTATGGTAGTCGGCCACAAGGACGGCATCGTGATGATCGAGTCGGGCGCCAAGGAAGAGTCTGAAGAGACGATTCTCGCGGCCATCGAGTTTGGCCACACGGAAATCAAGAAGATCGTTGCCGCCATCGATGAGTTGGTTAAGCTGGCCGGCAAGCCCAAGCGGGCCTTTGTTGCGCCGGAGTTCGATCAGGCTTATTTTGACGCGCTGAGCGCGAAGGTCAACGACCGTCTGAAGGATGCGCTGGACACCAAGATTCACGAAAAGCTGGAGAGCCAGAATCTGGTGAAGGCGATCAAGGACGAGCTGGCTGCTGAACTGCCCGCCGATGATCCGGCTGCCAAGAAGAAGCTGGCGCACTACTACGAAAAACTGAGGGAGAAAATCTTCCGAGAACAAGTGACAAAGGAGCGCATTCGGCCCGATCGTCGCGCCTTCGACGAGATTCGGCAGATCACCATCGAGACCAGCGTGCTGCCCCGTGTACACGGTTCGGCGCTGTTTACGCGCGGCGAAACGCAGGCTCTGGTTACGGCTACGCTGGGCACTACCGACGACGGACAGCGGCTGGAGAGCTATGAGGGCGAGAAGAAGAAGCCCTTCATGCTGCACTACAACTTTCCGCCCTTCTGCGTTGGCGAAACGGGCCGCATGGGCGGCACGGGCCGGCGCGAGATTGGCCACGGAGCGCTGGCGGAACGCGCCATCACCGCGGTTCTGCCTACGCCGGAAGAGTCGCCTTACACCATTCGCATTGTGAGCGACATTCTGGAGTCCAATGGATCTTCGTCGATGGCCACTGTCTGCGGCGCAAGTCTGGCACTGTTTGATTCCGGCATCGCGCTCAAGGGAGCGGTTGCTGGAGTGGCGATGGGCCTGGTCAAAGAGGGCGACGACTACGCCATCCTGACCGACATTGCCGGCGCGGAAGATCACTATGGCGACATGGACTTCAAGGTGGCCGGCACGCGCAAGGGCATCACCGCATTGCAGATGGACATCAAGATCGGCGGCCTGACTCATGCGATTCTCTCGCAGGCGATGGAGCAGGCGCGCAAGGGCCGGCTCTTCCTGCTGGACAAGATGGACGCGGTGCTGGATGGGCCGCGCACCGAGCGCTCGGCTTATGCTCCGCGCATTGAAACCGTCATGATTCCCACCGACAAGATTCGCGATCTGATCGGGAAGGGCGGCGCAACCATTCGCGGCATCATCGAGCAGACCGGCGCAAAGATCGATGTGGACGACACCGGCCGGGTCAATGTTGCCTCCTGCGACGCCGATGGCCTGAAGAGGGCGCTGGAAATGATTGGCAACCTCACCGCCGTGCCCGAGGTGGGCAAGGTTTACCAGGGCAAGGTGGTTCGCCTGGCGGAGTTCGGCGCGTTTGTCGAGCTGTTCCCCGGCACCGATGGCTTGCTGCACATCTCCGAGATCGCGGAACATCGCGTGAAGGAAGTGAAGGACGAGCTGAGCGAGGGCGACCAGGTGATGGTCAAGGTTCTGGCCATCGAGGGCAATCGCATCAAGCTCAGCCGCAAGGCGCTCATCAAGGAACTGAAGGCCAAGCTGGGCACGCCGGCTCAGGCTCCGGCTGAAGTGGAAGAGGTGGAGCTTTCCGCTTCCGAATCTCCAGCTTCTCCAGCCGCTGCTGCCGCGCCCGTGACGCCCAGGCCGAGCAAGCCGCTCAATGAGTTCGACGAGCGTCAGCCCAAGTCAAACCAGAGCACCATCCTGATCGAAGGCGGAGACGACTTTGACGAGGAGGGTGGCGAGGAGTTCGACGAAGAGAACGAGCCGAACTTCAATCGCGTCGATGGCGCTCCGGATCCAGTAGCCGGACAGCCGGCAGGCGCGGGCAGGCCGAAGCCAACCGATAACAAGAATCGTCGCCGTCGCCGCCGTCCCGGTGGTGGTGGTGGACGCGGATAGTTTGACAGTTGACAGTTGTCAGTTGTCAGCTCGAAAACGTAACAGATAGGCCCGGAGCGTATCCGGGCCTTTTCTTGTGCGCTTTACGATATTTTTCATTGTTACCGGAGTGTGGAGAATCAGGCGATTAATTGGCGGCTGTCTGTTTGTCTTTGGGAGCAAAGATGTTGCCCATGCGATGAATCTGCGCACCAACGCCAGCCAGCTTCTCTTCGATGCGCTCATAGCCGCGATCCATGTGATAGACGCGGTCCAGGATGGATTCGCCGTCGGCGACCAGCGCGGCCAGCACCAACGAGGCGGAAGCGCGCAGGTCCGAGCACATGACGGCGGCGGCAGAGAGCTGGGCCGGCCCGCGCACTGTGGCCGTGCGGCCTTCCACTTTAATATTCGCGCCCATCCGAGCCAGTTCCTGCACATGCATGAAGCGATTCTCGAAGATGTTTTCCTCGACCGCGCTGACGCCCTCGGCCTGAGTGGCTAGCGCCATGAATTGCGCCTGCATGTCGGTGGGGAAGCCGGGGTACTCTTCGGTGGAGATGTCGGCGGCGCGCAGCTTGTCGCCGGAGCGCACACGCACTGTCGCCGGGTCGAGAATATTCACGCGAGCGCCGGCTTCTTGCAGCTTGTTGATGACGGCGCTCAAGTGTGCGGGATTGCAATCAGATACCGTCAAGTCTCCGCCGGTGATGGCGCCGGCTACGAGAAAGGTTCCGGCCTCGATGCGGTCGGGGTTGATGCGATAGTGCGCGCCATGCAGCCGGCTGACGCCTTGCACGCGAATGGTGGATGTGCCCGCGCCTTCGATCTTCGCGCCCATGGCGGTCAGCAGCGCAGTCAGATCGATGACCTCGGGCTCGCGTGCGCAATTCTCCATCAGGGTTTCGCCTTCGGCCAGCACGGCGGCCATCAATAAATCTTCGGTCCCGGTTACGGTAATTTTGTCGAAGAGCAGGTGAGCGCCATGCAGTCGCTCTGCCTTCGCATCCAGGTAGCCGTGCTCCTGAGTGATGGAGACGCCCATCTTCTCCAGGCCTTTAATGTGCAGATCGATGGGACGGCCGCCGATGGCGCATCCGCCGGGCATGGCCACGCGGGCCATTCCAGCGCGGGCAATGAGCGGACCGAGCACCAGGGAACTGGCGCGCATGGTCTTCACGATTTCGTACTTGGCGACGGGGTCGGAGAGTGTGCGGCAACAGATGGTGGTCGTGTTCGGGGCATCGGATGGCCGGACTTCTGCGCCCATCGACACCAGCAGCCGCCGCTGGGTTGCAATGTCCCACACCTGGGGAATGTTTTCGAGAGTGACCTCATCCTCGGTAAGAATCGCCGCGGCCATGCAGGGCAGCGCTGAGTTTTTGGCTCCCGAGACGTGAATCGTGCCTGAGAGCGGATTGCCGCCGCGAATAACAAATTTGTCCATGAGTGCAGAGATGCCTCTGGTTTTCTAGTGTAAATTGCGGCGCTGGATGGGCAGGGAAGGGGAAGTGTCAGGTTGAAAAATCAATCCTTCAGGGGCTAAAGCCCAGCTGCATTATGGGTGCTTTGCGGCACGACTGAAGTCGTGCCCTGACGCTTCTTGCTACTCCGTTTGCATTTTTCGCAAGCTATGAAGTCGTGCCCTGATACAGTGCATGACTGAGCAGAATTCTTTATAGCTCCAGCACATTGTCCTCGATGGCGAGGCGGACATTGCCGTCGGATTTTGCCAGGCGGCGAACAGCTTCCGGCTTGTCAACTTTGGCCTTGAGCATGACCAGGGCCACGGGGACGCTGCGTCCGGCGCACTTGATGGTTTCGACGGCGGTAGCGCGGTCAATCTGACATGCGCGCATCAGCAGGCGGATGCCGCGCTCCACCAGCTTGGAGTTCTGCATGTGGACGTTGACCATCAGGTTTTCGTAGACGTAACCGAGCCGGGTCATGGCTCCGGTGGTGATCATGTTGAGAATCATCTTTTGGGCGCTGCCGGCCTTCATGCGCGTGGCGCCGCAGACGACCTCGGGGCCTACGTCGGCAACGACGACGATTTCAGCGGCGGCGGCCAGCGGAGTTCCCTGGTTGCAGGTGACAGCGGCGGTGTGGGCTCCGCGGGCGCGGGCATAGGCTACGGCGGCTACCACATAGGGAGTGCGGCCGGAAGCGGAGACGCCAACGACAACATCCTTGCGGGTGGGGCGACGGCGGGCGATATCCCGCTGGCCCAGCTCTTCAGAATCTTCGTTGACCTCGACGGCCGAGGCCAGCGCCTTGGGTCCGCCGGCCATGATGTACTGCACCTGACCGGGGGCCGTAGAGTAGGTGGGCGGACATTCGGCGGCGTCCAGAGCCGCAATCCGTCCGCTGGAGCCGGCGCCGATGTAAATCAGCCGGCCACCCTCGCGCAGGCTGCGGGCCACTTGGTCGATAACCAGCGCTGTCTCCGGAATCGCTTTCTTGACCGCAGCCGCTACCTTGGCATCTTCGTGATTAATGATGCGGGCGATTTCCAGGGCGGATTTGGTGTCAAAGCCCTGAGAAGCCTCGTTCTGGCACTCGGTGGTCAGTTCCTGAAGCTGGGAGGCCGGTTCTTTCTGCCTGTCTACTTTATGGGCGGCGTCCGGTTCCTGCGTCGTCGAGCTGATTAGCATCGCGTCTGTCCCCAGTTTCTTATTGTATCTGGAAAGCGGTCAACTACGGGTAAAAATCGCCCATTTTTCAGGCCTTTTTCCGGTTACTCCAGGTCTGAAGGGACTTCAAAGGTGACCAGCTCGGCACGGAAGCCGCGAGTGCGAATGGCCCCATACATGATGCCGGCAACCATCCAGACGGCACCCAGCACCAGCGCCTTGCTGCTGAGATTGGCCCAGATGAAGGCGCAGATGAAAAAGCCCAGTGCAGGCGCCAGGAAACCGCTGAAACTGCGGCCGTTCGGTAGCCGCCAATGGTGTGCGAAGGCCGCGGCATTCACGCCCATGAAGGCGATAAATGCTCCGAAGTTGAGGCATTGAGCGCCGATCTCGTAAGCGCCTCCTCCCAGGCGGCTGGCAAAAAACTCCAGCAGAGCGGCACCGGCGAGGGCAAAGGCGCCAACGGCCAAGATATTGTTGCGGGGAACGCGGCGTTTGGGTTCGATGACGCCAAAAAATGCTTTGGGAAGGGCATTGCCCCGCCCCATGCCGTAGAGCAGGCGACCGGCGGCGAGTTGAGAGCCCATTCCGGAGCCCATGTTGGCGATCAATAATGTGAAATTCACGATCTGGAAGAGCACCATGCCACCGGCCTGACCGCTGACCAGGGCAAAGGCTGACTCGACATTGTCGCTGGGGAAGGGCTTCGATCCCCAGATGAGTTGCGCTGCGTAGACCTCCAGGCCGGAGAGCAGGCCGGTGATGAGGCAGACCAGGACCGTGGCCAGCATGATGTTGCGGCGTGGGTTGCGGACCTCTTCAGAAAAGGTGGAGATGGCGTCGAAGCCGATGTAGGTGAGCACGGCGACCGAGGTGCCGGCAAAGATGCTGGAGGGATGGAAGCTGGCCGGATCGTAGAAGGGATGAGAAAAGAATCCGGGATCGTGATGCACGCCCCACACCACGCGAATGACGCAGCCCAAAAACAGCAGCACAACGACAACCATGCCGGCACACAGGGCCTCATTCATTTGCGCGGAGGTCTTGATGCCGCGCAGGTTCATCCAGGTGAAGAAGGCCGCGAAGAAAATGATCCAGACAAAAAAGGAGAGGCCGGGAAGGATGTTCATAGCGGCCTTGGCGCAGAAGGCTATGCAAATGAGCGGATTGATCAGGTAATCCATCACCATGCCCCAGCCGACCACGTAGCCGAGGGCGGAGTGCATCTCCTGGCCGACGTAGGTGTAAGCCGACCCGGCGCTGGGATAGACGCGCGCCATGCGGCCATAGCTGATGGCCGTAAAAAGCATGGCGATCATGGCGAGCAGAATGGTGGTGACCACGTGACCGTGGGCCTTGTTGCTGATGACGCCGTAGATGCCCATGGGCGCGGTCGGCTGGATGATGACCATGCCGATGATGATGAGGTTCCACAGGCCGAGCGTGCGATGGAGGCCGATGGTTTTTGATGGGGTGTTTCCCGCGCTGGCTGCCATGCGTGTCCTTATTGTGCCACGACGGCAACTGTGGGGGTGATGGTTTCCGGGGCGATGTTCCAGCCTGCGATCTGAATGACAAAATCAGCGGGTGCAGTGTCGGGCAGCAGTGTGGTCAAAGTGCGCGACTCACCGGGGACAAGCTCGATCCAGTTGTCGGACCAGAAGACGGGGGCGATGAGTCCGCCGGAGGATGTGCGAAGGGCGGCGCTGATCTGGAAGGCCAGTTCCACCGAGGAGTTGGAGAGATGCAGGCGCAGTTCGCGGCCGCGCGGGGTGCTCTCGATCTCCGCGCGCGCAGTTACTTTGGACTGCGGCAGGCTGGTCAGCGCGGTCAGGTCTTCGTGGCGCATGGCAGGCGTGTGCGTGTAATCGGTCTTTGTCCAGTCGAAGGTGGTGAGCGTGGTGGGCACCCAGTAGAAGTTGCGACTCACAACGGTTCCGGCGGAGTCGGCGAGGGTCAAGTCGACGAAAAGGATGCGATCGGAGCCTTGATAGAGCTTCTCCGGAATCGAGAAGATGCGCTGCGCGCTGTCGGCAGCTGCATCGACAATGGCCTCGGCGCTGTAGATTTCTTTTCCCGTCAGGTTGTAAACGCGGACGCCGGCATGGAGTTTTGTGGCGGACGCGTAGGTGCTGTTGACCACCACAATGGAGAGATCGTCGTAAGAGTACTGAATATGCAGCGGCTCGCAGGCCTTTTTCACGGCGAAGAAACCAGCGCCCGAATCGAGGTAGTAGTCGTAGAGGTGCCAGGTCATGGAAGGCCAGGCGTTGTTGAGCATCCACTGAATGACGCCGGTGGAGGCATACTTGTTTTTGCTGTAGGCCTCGAACATCGCGCGCTCGGAGTCGTACTCCATTGCCTGCGCAAGGCGCTCATACTCGGCGGCAGAGTGCGGCTTGGCGTAGGTGGCTTCCATGGCGTCGTTGAAGACCTGGAGCGTGGAGAATTTTCCACTGCCGTAGTGGTAACTCCAGGACTCGGAGGTTGGCCATGCCTCAGGGTCGGGCAAGAACTTTTGCCGGCTAGCTAACGATGGAATGGCCGGTCCGGGGCTGGTCTCGGTGTTGAATCCGTAAGCACCGCCGTGTTGCCGGTCAAGATACCAGTAGCTGGGCGCGACGTAATCGTACGGCCCGGTCATCTTCACGCCGCTTGCGCCGGTCACCGTGGTGGATGCGGCGGAGGCGGAAGAGAGCACGGGGTTGGGCCAGTGAGTCTCGGACTCGACCTTCAGGTAGGCGTTCTCCACGTCGGGTGGTGGCGGACCGTCGCTGCCATTGAGCCACACCAGCAGGCTGGGATGGGATCGCAGGCGCAGCATCTGCGCGCGCAAAGAGGCGGTGGCGATGGCGAGGTCTTGAGAGGTCCAGTCTTTCCAGTGCTCCCAATGATCGCAACAACACCAGCCCAGCATCACCAAGATCCCCTGCTGATCGGCCAGATGAAAGAACTCATCGGTTTCGAGCTTGCCCTCAAGGCGAATGGTGTTCAGGTTTAGATCGCGCACCAGGCGGAACTGATCGCGCAGGCGCTTGTCGTCGGAGCGTAGCAGCATATCCTGCGACCAGCCCGCGCCGCGAATCAGGATGGACTTGCCGTTGACGCGGAAGAGGCGGCTGCCCGTGGCAGTCAGTTCCGAGGTGATCTCGCGAAATCCGAAGTCCACGCTCTGCTCATCCGTGGTTTGGCCTTTCACGCTAAAGCTCACGGTGAGGCGCTCCAGATGCGGCTCGCCCATTTGCCGGGGCCACCATGGTTTGGGATTATGGATTTGCAATTGCGGAAATTGCTCGGGAGTGAAGACGATTTCGCGGTCTTCATGCGGCGACAACTCGACTGGCTGCTCGAAGCGAACACCGGCGGCGGCACCGGAAACCAGGCCCTTCACCGCATGATCGGTGGAGTTGTGCAGCTCGGCGTAGATGGTCAGGTCGGCCGCGTCGAGCGTTTGATTGAGAAAATGAGTGACGGCCAGCGGCGAGCGCAGAGTTACGGGGCCGGTCGATAACAGATCGACCTCGCCCGTGAGGCCCATGTCCTTGTCCGGCGGCGCGGGATTCCAATCGACCCAGTTAATGCCCAGATCCTTTTCCGTGGGTGCGAAGGTCTCCACAGCCAGCACATTCGTCTTGCCGGGTTTCAGAACCCCGGTTACATCCAAGTCATAAGTGCGATAGGCGCCGGCAATCTGTGTAGAATCCGCGATTTTGTGGCCGTTCATCCAGATTTCTGCGCGATAGTTAATGCCGGCGAAGTGCAGCCAGGATCGCGCATCTTTTTGCGAGGCGGCCGGCGCCTTGAATTCTGTGCGATACCACCAACCGCAGCGGTAGGGGCTCTCTTGCGCCATGGGAAGATTGGCAAAGATGCGGCCGATGGGATAATCCGTGCCGGGGATCTGGCGCAAGTTCAAGCCGAAGTAGGGATCAGGTAAGACGCCCGCAGCGACCTGCGCGGCCAGCACAGTGCTGGGAACGGTAGTTTGCAGCCAATCCTTCGCGGCAAATCCCTCCACGGAGATTGATTCACCCGCGGTCTGGAGCTTGCAGGCTGACTGCATACGCCACCCTTCGTGGAGCGGCGTTATGGTTCCGGCTGTGAGAGCCGCCGGAAGGGCGAGCAATGCCAGAAAAAGCGGCGCAAGTCTTCTTTGCATGAGACGCAAAACTCCTTCTATCGCAAAAGAGAAATTCTCTCACAAAGGGCCGCTTTAATTCCCGCAAATGACCATTGGAAGTTCATTCGGAGCTATTCACTGCAAAGTTGCTTGCGGTTCAAATGACTCTGTGGTAAAAATGAACTATTCCAGTTTGCCCCCAAAGGCAAGCCTGGATTTCATGCAGAGTGGCTGAGGGACGAGCCCTGTGACGCCACGACAACCTGCCTGGGCAAACCAGGAGTATGGTGTCAACTCTCGCCCGTATTGGGGAACATGAGATTCGGGGGTCGCTTCAGCACTCTTAGTTGAGGCGTCTCGCACGGTACTTCGAGTCACTTCACGTTCGCTCTTTTTGAGCCGGTCACGCGCTCGTATTTCTGCAGCCTCTCGCTGTTAGCGAGGGATGATGACGATTGCTTACGAATTGCGCTGTCGGGAATGTGGCAAATCTTACGGGATTCAGCCGCTTTCCATTTGTGAAGAGTGTTTTTCTCCGCTCGAAGTGGTCTATGACCTGGAGTATGCCCGCACCCGTTTTACCCGCGAGGCCATCAGCCAAGGACCGTTGAATATGTGGCGCTATCGTGCGCTGCTGCCGGTATCCGACAGCTACCAGCCGCAGACTCCGGCGGGGTTTACGCCGTTGATGAAGGCTCCCCGGTTGGGTGCGCATATCGGCGCAAACAATCTCTTCATCAAGAACGATGCCGTTTGCCTGCCCACGCTCAGCTTCAAGGATCGTGTGGTGGCCGTGGCGCTGGCCAATGCCCAGGCCTTTGGCTTCGACACAGTGGGCTGCTCGTCCACCGGCAACCTGGCCAACGCCGTGGCCGCACAGGCAGCGCGGATGGGACTGAAAACCTTCATCCTGGTTCCAGACGATCTGGAGCCGGCCAAGATTCTCAACACACAGGTTTATGGGGCCACGCTGGTTCGCGTCAAGGGCAACTACGACCACGTCAACCGCCTTTCGTCGCAGATTGCCGACCGCTACAACTGGGGTTTTGTGAACGTGAATCTGCGACCCTTCTACGCCGAGGGCTCCAAGACAGTGGGCTTTGAAATTGCCGAGCAACTGGGCTGGCGGCTGCCCGACAACATTGTTTGCCCCATGGCCGGCGGATCGCTGATTACGAAAATTCACAAGGCTTTCGACGAATTGATTGCGCTTGGTCTGGTTGAGGACAAGCCGGTTCGCTTCTTCGGCGCGCAGGCTACGGGCTGCTCGCCCATTGCCAGGGCGGTCAAGAATGGGACCGACGAAATTGAGCCGCAGCGGCCCAACACCATCGCGCGGTCGCTGGCCATCGGCAATCCGGCAGACGGCATGTATGCCGCGCGCATGATCCGCGCCACGGGCGGCTGGGCAGAGGATGTGTCGGACGTGGAGATTGTTTCAGCCATGCAGGAACTGGCGGAGACCGAGGGCGTTTTTGCCGAGACGGCTGGCGGCGTTACCACGGCGGTGACCGCGCGTCTCTATGCTCATAGGCGTATAAAGCCCGGTGAGCTGACTGTCACCTGCATTACCGGCAACGGGCTGAAGACTACCGATTGCCTGAACGGAGCGTACGAGCAGAGCCAGGCCATCCGTCCCCGGCTCAGCGACTTTGAAGCTTTTGTAGAAGAACACAACGAATACAGCCCAGCACTGAGTCAGGACTTGGTCCTGGCGGGAGAAACCAATGGCCGTTAGAGTTTTGTTGCCCAATGCCTTTCAGAAGCACACCAACAATACGCGCGAGATTGCCAGCGAGGCGGCCAATCTGCCGGAGCTGATCACCGAGATCGAGGACCGTTTTCCGGCACTGCGTTTACACTTGCGAGGAGAGGATGGGCAGATCAGGCGCTTTATCAATTTTTATGTCAACGAGGAAGATATTCGCTTCCTGGGAAATGAGAAATACAACTTTCAGGAGGGCGATGAGGTGCTGGTGATTCCGTCCATCGCCGGCGGATGATGGTTGACATTGTGAGGGCGGGGTATCGCACGGTATGCTTCGATATGGGAGCTGCGTTCGCTGACTCCCAAAGATTCGTTGGAAAGCTGCTAACCTAATGATTTTTCGTGCGATACGGCGCGCTGTTGCGCTTTTGTTTGCTTTATTCCTCAGCATTATCCGTTACTGGCTACTACGTTTACGCGGCCCAATCACCCTGGAACGCCGCGCAATTTGGGGCCAGCAAACCGCCCGCTTAATACTGGCCTGCGTTGGCATTCGCTGCCGCGTGGAGGGTACACCGCCCACGCATGGTCTGGTGGTCGCTAACCACCTTAGTATCATCGATGTACTCATCCTTTCGGCGGACATGCCCTGCTTCTTTGTGGCCAAAATAGAGGTTGGCGGGTTGTCATTCTTCGGCAAGGCGGCGCGCTCCAGCGGAACCATCTTCCTGGATCGCTCCAGCCTGGAGAGCGCCATGAGCGTAGCCGACCAGATGGTCGAGAGGTTCAAGTCGCAGATTCCAGTGCTGTTATTCCCAGAGGGGACCAGCACCGACGGACTGCAACTGCTGCCCTTCCATCCCCGCTTGATTGACCCGGCCACCTCGACCGGAACGCAGATTACTACGGCCACTGTCCGCTACGTTCTGGAAGACGGCACTCCGGAGAAGGAATTGTGCTGGTATGGGGATGAGCCGTTTGGGACGCATCTGCTTAAGGTGATTGGAGTTGCGGGGTTCACTGCCATTGTGCGCTTTGGCGAGCCGCGCATCTACCCCGACCGCCGTGCCGCCGCCGATGGGACGCGCGCCGAGATTGCGGCCGTGCGAAAGCAGATGAGGTAAGACAGGGAACAGGGAATAGGGAATAGGGAACAGAGAGCAAAGATCAGGCGCGAAAACGCGAAACAAAAACCTCTACTCCGAAGTAGAGGTTTTTTGCGCAAAATTGGGTTATTTGGGAAGCGGGGAATAGGGATTAGGGAGTAGCCACCCCAGCGACGAAGACCTGTCGCCGGGGACCCCGGCAGGGATTAGGGGTTAGAATCCGCGGGAATGTTCCACGTGGAACATATTCATTCTGTTGAGTTTATCTCTATGTTGACTACATAATTAACAGCAAGGTTTTGAAAATAAATTTGGGGTCAGGGGTCAGGGGTCAGGGGCAGTGCACGGCTGGATCGCCCCCAAAAAAGTTGGCCCACCGCGAGCGCGATGGGCCAATGGGAGGAGAAGATTTTACTGCTGGGTGTTCCCCGGTTGTGTGGCCTCGGCGGTCACTTCCTGCTCCGCCTGGTCAGCCTGTTGGGATTGCTGCTGAATCTCAGTAGCTGCATTCGGATCAGGCGGAGGGGCGATGGCGGCGTAGGGGGCCGGCGCCTGCGTGGTCGGAACAGTAGACGGCATCTTCGGCAACCCGCCTTTGCCCTGTTTGGCTTGCAACTCCTGAAGTCCCTGATCGATAGACTCCCGCATATGATTCTGCATCTCCTGCAAGTCGGCAAGCGGAATCGATACCGTATCTTGTTTCTGGCACTCCTGCCCGCCCTTGCTGGCCAACACAACCAGATTGACGGCTTGCGCGTCGGCGGGAGGCGCTGATTGCAACGCCAGCACATCGCCATCGCTCAGCGAGCACTCGGCTTGTGAGGTATCGACCACGTCCAACGCCGTTCCCACCACAAATACATGCGTCTTGCCTTTGGCGGCATCGCTCATCAGGCGATCAATGCCGCTGGAGCCGGGGTCCACATCCTGCTGGTGCGATGCCTGAGTCGCCTCGTTGTTTTCCAGCGCCAGTTCTTGCCTCACCTCGTCTGCGATCATCTGCTTGACATCGGGCGTTAGCAAAGGAGGGCCAGCCACGGCGGGAGCCTCACCATCGTTTTCGCCAGCCTCCATGTGGGCCGCATAGTCGGCTTGCAAGTCCGATGAGATCATGTAGTCGGTCAACCAATACGAAGCTGACGGGTAGGAATCATACGGAGAAAAGTAGTAGCCGTATTGCCCATACCAGGGACTACCGGCAAAGCCCCACCCAAACATGATCGGTGAAGCCCAGGGGTTATACGCCCAGCCATAAAAGTAAGGCGAATAAAAGACGCCGGGGCTGTAGATGCTCAGATAGGCGCCGTGGTAGGGATAGCCCATGTAGCTGCGACTGTAGACGCGGCCGTGGGATACATAGGTGCGCTGTGCGTATTCATGGCCGCGGTAGCTATAAGGGTGCTGCACGTATCCCGCGCGGCCCTTCTGGTAGACGGTGCGGTTGTGGCTGCGATCTTCGACCGAAACCCGTCGGCCGCCATTCAGGCCGTGGTTCACGGTCATGCCGCGCTTGGCGTCATGAATTTCGCTGGGCTTGCCGTTGGCGCGCGTACGGACGGTGCTGCCGCTGGCAGCATGGCGCTCGGTGGTTCCTCTGGCGACGGTCGGCCTGGGGGTGGCGGGACGCGCGATCTGCGTGGAGGGGCGAGCCCCGGTGCCGCCGGCGTTTCCGCCAGGTCTGTAGGTCGTGGATGGCTGGCCGCCTGGTCTGTTGACCGACGGCTGTCCTGGCCTGTTCATGGAGGGTTGTGAAGGCCGGGAAGCGGGCGCGGAGGGCCGATAAGCCGGCTGCGAGGGCCGGGAGGCCGGCGCGGAAGGCCTGGAAGCCGGCTGTGAAGGCCGTGCGGCCGGCGCAGACTGCCTGGGCGGCGGCGGCGGTGAGGACGGTTTTGTTCCGGCATTGGCCAGAGTGGCCGTGCCCAGAAGTCCGGCAAGGATCACTCCAACTGAGCCAATTCTTGAGGCTTTGCTATGAATGCTTAACATCATCGGATTCCCTTTCCTATCTCATGTTACTGATTCTGCGCTTGACCTTGGCTATGCGAAGCCTAGTCAATGCTGCTCACTTTTCCGTTGACGAAGGTAACCTTCATCTTGGAGTCGGTGTAGATGTACAGCGTCTTCGCTCCAACGACCGATTTTTTCTGCGGCTGTCCGAAATCGGTGATCACCTGAGTTCTGCTTTCACCGACGGTTACGACAGGCGCGGGAGGGGGAGGCGGCGGCGCAAGATTGTCATATTGAGTTGGCGGCGGAGGGGGAGGGGCCACGACTTCCGGCTCAGGCGCGGGTTCCGGCTGCACCACGGTCAGTACCTCGGCAATCGTGGCCAGCATGGCATCCGTGGTTGGCACCTGTTTTTTATTGGGAAAAGGAAACTTCAGGTCTCCGCGATGGCGGACTCCGCTGTCGTCGGGGTCGGTATAGAGCTTGAATTGAACTCCGTCTTTCTGCACCGTAATCGACAGAATCCAGCACTTGTCACCTGCGGCCAAAATGCGCGGCGGAGGACCGGTGGCTATGGCCGATTGGCCTGAATCGTCCATCGTCGCTGCCTGCAACATCAAGGTTCCTAACGAACCCCATGCTCTCTTCGCTCCTCCTCCGCCGATTTTGCCATCCTTGTATATGTTGGACTCCGTCAGGACGGTGTTCAGGGCAGACAGCCGCATCCCATCCTTGTGCAATTCGACCACATCGCCGGCAGCGGCAATGTCTGCCATGTTGGCTGTCGTGGTGGTGATCTTGAACGCGGCGTTCAGCTTCTGTTGCAGGTCAGCCGGGTTCCCGGCCTGGCCATACGCCCACGGAAGCGCGCTGGCCAACAGAGCAGAAAAAAACAGACAAATAGCTCGTTTCATAGAAGTCCTTTCTTGGTGTCAAAATTGGTGCGATGGAATCTCGGTTGTGTGATGCAGAAAAATACGGTTGCCGCCATAGATAGGGTCAAATTTCGCATTGCAACGTGCATGGTTCTCTCCTATTTCCGGCTTTTCGCAGTGCTTCCACTGTGAACCAGGACATAAGTACACGCAGCCCGGCACAGTCATGGCTTGGCTGTCGAATGGATAGTTGGGGCGAATGAAATGCGGAAGCAAAAGAAGACATACGCCAAAGAATCCACAGCAGTTTCCAAACCGAGGCAAGCCCGGTTGTGCAGAGGCCCAATTAGAACTCCGGAGAACTTCAAAATAAAATGTGCGATTATATTCGTTTGTCCCAGAGAGCTTTGTCAAGCAGCATTTCTATTGATTCCGCGAGTCGCTTGAGGAGTGATTTCTAAAAACGGGTGGGTATCGGCCTTTTCCCAGGGTTTTACCCTGGGCTATTTTCGCATCGCCCCTCCGGGGCTGGAGATTTTGTTGCGGATGCATTCCCAGGACTGCGCTTTGCTTGTCCTGGGCTAATTACCATTGCCCCTTCGGGGCAGAATTATGTAGCTGCGCTACTCGTTATCGGCGAGGAGGAGGCGTAGGTCGCGGAGGTTGTGGCCGGTGGGTCCGGTGACTACGGCGTCGCCCAAAGCGGTGAACATGGGGCAGGCGTCGAAGTTGGCGAGGGAAGATTTGAGATGGAATCCGAAGGTGTGGGCGCGGGTGACGGTGGTGGGGTCGGCTACGGCTCCAGCCGCGTGGGAGTTGCCGTCGATGCCGTCTGAGCCGGCGCTGAAGACGGTAAGGCGCTGGCCGGCGTACTGCTCGAGGTCGAGGGCGCAGGCCATGACGAATTGCTGGTTGCGTCCTCCTGCGCCGGGAGTATGGTCCATGGTGACCGTGACCTCGCCGACGGAGATGAGGCAGAGGCGGGGATGGGTGGCGCGCAGGGCGTGGAAGCGCTGGAGGAGATAGCGGGCGGCGTCGGCGTAGTCCCAGTCGTCGCAACTGTTGTCGACGACGACGTGAAAGCCGGATTGTTGGGCGAGTGTGCGGGCGTTTTCGGCGAGGTCGTGGCTGGAGAGAAGCAGTTCGAAGACGGAATCGCGAAAGGCGGGGTCTTCGCTGCTCATGACGGCGGCGGCGGTGACGCTGCGGGCGGGCGCGGCCTCGGGTTTGGAGAACGCGGGGAAGAAGGGCGGGAACCAACCCTTGTTGCCGGGCGACTCGGGCAGGTCTTCACGCTCAAAGAAGGCGCGGATGGAGGGCGGGAGCTTGGAATTCAGGTCGTACTTATTCAGCAGGTGGCGCACTTCGGAGACGGTGGAGTGGTCGGGCGAGGTGGGTCCCGAGGAGAGCGCGTCGAGAGAGCGCAAGGGCACGTCGGGGAGAAGCAGGCTGACCTTGGCGGCATCGCGCGCGGCGATGGCCAGACGGCCGCCCTTGACCGCGGAGAAGTGCTTGCGGAGGGTGTTGACCTCGCTGATGGGAGCGCCGGAGGCGAGCAGCAATTGATGGAAGGCGATGGTGTCGTCGAGGGAGATGTGCGGGTCGAGCGGCAGGTCGAAGATGGCCGAGCCTCCGCCGGAGATGAGAAAGAAGACGAGGGTGTCTTTGCGGGCGCGTTTGAGCATGGCCAGAGCGGCGCGGGCGGCGGCGAAGGACTCCTCGTTGGGCGTGGGGTGGCCGCCCTCGAAGTAGCGGAAGCGCCAGGAGCGGTGCGCGGGGAGTTGGTTGGAGCAGCAGATGCCGCGCAGGCCGCTGCGGCGGGTCATGCGGGCCATCAGCACATCGAGCATGGGGGCAGCAGCTTTGCCGAGGGCAATGACAAAGATTTTTTTGTAGCAATTGAGATCGATGGAGGCCGGGCCGCTGCCATCGGGAATAAGGCGCTGCATGGTGTTGCCCACAAAGCGAATGCGGCGGTCAAAGGCGGACTCAATGTTGCAGGCCTTGATGGCTCCGGTGAAGATGTCGTTGGCCGTGGCGTGCAGGGCATCGAGAGAGGAATCGGTGGCCGGGGTCATTGGAGCTGCTCCTTGAATGTGCCTTTGAGCCAACCGGCGAGCGCTGTCTGCATGGGCTCGAGTTGACCGGTAAAGAAGTGGTCGGCGCGGGGGAGGAGCACCAGTTGAGTGGGCTTGGCGGCGGAGGCGGCGATGGCGGGTAACTGCGAGCCGGGGGCGAATTGATCGTCTGCTCCGCTGAGGAAGAGCTTGGGGATGGTGCAAGCGTGGAGTTGGGGATAGCGGTAGTCGTGCCCGGCGGCGTGGGTGGGTAGGCCGAGGAGGGCCAGGGCGCGGATGTTTTTTGTGGCGGAGGAAGGCGAGCAACAGGCGCTGAGGGCCATGGCCGCGCCGAAGCTGAAACCAACCACCACCAAGGGGAGATGGAATTCATTTTCAAGCCAATCGAGCGCGGCGAGGACGTCGCTGGATTCGGCCTGGCCGTCGTGGACTCCCTGGCTCAGGCCCGTGCCGCGAAAGTTGAAGCGCAGAACTGGCCAGCCCAGCCCCCATTGCGGGTCGTTGAGGGCCTTCATGGCGTGATAAACCACCTTGTTGTGCATGGAGCCGCCACCCAGAGGATGGGGATGGCAGACGAGCGCGGCAAAGCGGGAGTTGGGCGCGCCCTCGTTCACTACAGCTTCCAGACGACCGGCCGGACCGCGCAGGCTCACGCTACGCAGAGCGGCTGTCGCGGGAGTGATTTTGGGTTGGGCGTGAGCGATTGTGGCGGTCATTCCACACTCCATTCTACGCGAAGGGGTGCAGGTTTCCCACGGGGTAGTGGAGAGGCGCCACGAGCTTCTGGCGTTTATGCCACATGAATAAGTAATCAATCATGGACAAGCGCGGGCGGGGACGCCCGCGCTACAGCCGGCCGGGAGGCCGGCGATCCATTTTCATGAGGCCGGCGATCCATTCCAGTAATTACGAAATTACATTCAAGCAATTACTAATTCAAGCGGACACGGGACTAGAAGCTACTTGTGACGGGGAGTGTGCGGTATTCTGGCAGAGCTATGACTGATAACCGGACTGCGAACAGTTCCATTGAACCTCTTGACCCCATCCGGTTGACACGCCAATTGTGCGAGATCGAGTCAACTACCTACCATGAGGGCCCGATAGGCGATTTTCTTTCCAGTTTTCTTGTCCTGCGCGGATGGTCGGTGGAAAAGACTCCCGTTCCTCAGCAGCCGGAGAGCGCCGATGCCGGGGAGCGATGGAACGTCTATGCGGGCACGGCGGGGGAGACGCCCGACCTGGTCTTTTCCACGCACATGGACACCGTGCCGCCCTACATCCACTTCAGCGAGGACGCGGAGTTTCTGTATGGACGCGGGGTCTGCGACGCCAAGGGCATTCTGGCCGCGCAGGTGACCGCCGCGGAGAAACTGCGTGCGGCGGGATTTCGGATTGGGTTGTTGTTTGTCAGCGGCGAAGAGCGCGACTCAGCCGGGGCGGAGGTTGCCAACCAGATGCCCAGGGGCAGCCGCTTCCTGATTAATGGCGAGCCTACCGACAACCGCCTGGCGCTGGCCTCCATGGGCGCTTTGCGCGCGGTATTCAGTTCCATCGGCAAGATGGCTCACTCTGCCTATCCGGAGTTGGGAGACAGCGCCATTCACAAGCTGGTCAAGGTGCTGGGAAAACTGCTGAAACTCCCGCTGCCGACCACTGAAGACGTGGGTTCCAGCACGCTCAACATCGGCCAGATCGAGGGAGGGTACGCCCCCAATGTGATTGCCGACAAGGCCGAGGCGCAGGTGCTGGTGCGGCTGGTGGGAGATTCCGCGCCGGTGCGCGCCGCGCTAACGGAAGCCGCCGCAGGACTAGCCGAGGTGGAGTTCACGCTGGAGATTCCCTTTGTCCGCCTGCGCGCCGTTGAGGGCCTGCTGACGATGGTCGCCAAGTTCACCACCGACATTCCCAAGCTCTCCAACTGGGGCGAGCCGCTGCTGCTGGGACCGGGGTCGATTCACGTAGCCCATACGCCGTTTGAGAAGCTGGCGAAACTGGAGTTGCTGGATGCGGTGGAATTGTACATTCAGGTGGCGAAGCAATTGCTGGGGTGAGAGTGGCGGCAGCAGCTTCTCAGTCAGATTTCGATTTGGCGCGGGAGGTCCGTTGCTGCGGGGCAGCCGCCTGAAGGGCCAGATCGGCGATGGTTGCCGCGTTCAGAGCCTCCATCATGGCTTCCTGGGCACTGGCCCAGACGGAATGCGCCGGGCAGAAGGATTTCCTTTTGCAGGATGCGCCGGAGAGCAGGCAGAGGTTCAGAGAGATAGGCCCCTCGAGGGCCTCAATCACAGAGCGGACCGTTGCCTTGCGGCCAGCGGGCAGCATCTCAAAACCGCCCGCCTGTCCTCGCCGGGAAGCGATGAAGCCGGCGCGGCACAAGGCTTGCAGAACCTTGGAAAGAAAGCTTTGCGGCGCCCCCGTGGCGCGGGCCAGCGCAGGCAGCAGGGCACGCTCACGGGCGGGCAGCGTGGCCAGGTGGATCATCACGCGAACCCCATAATCCGCAGCTCGCGTTACCTGCATGGTCGAGCTGGCTTTAACCATTGATTTGCTCCCTCTAACCACTATGTAACTAATTTTACCGCGATTGATCGCCTGCCGTATGCGGATCATCGGCCAAGGGGCAATCCGCGCACTGGGCGATCCTGCGGCAATGGGCTTTGCCCACGGCCACCGTAAGGGCATGAAACTCGTTGAAGAGGCGCGCATGGCTCTTTGGAGCATCGGCGGCGAAGGCTTGGCGGGTGAGGGTGGTCAGAGATTCATACCCCTTGCGGCTATGGCCGGGCGCGGGTATAAGGAGCCGGTGGCGCTCAGCGATGCGGCGCAGATACTCGTCGGCGATGGGAACGGGATGGCCGAGAGCGTAGAGCAGGATGGCGTCGGCGGTTTCGGGACCAACGCCGGGCAACGCCAGCAGGCGGGCGCGCAGGGCAGCCGTGGGAGCGCTGGCGAGTTTCTTGAGCGAACCGGCAAACTCATCGTCGAGCAGGGCTACAAATTTCTTGAGCGCGTGCGCCTTGCGGGTGTGAAAGCCGGAGGGTTGGATGAGAAGCTGCAACTTTCTCAGGGTGAGCGAGCGCAGGCCGTCCACGGTCATTGCACCAGCCGCGCGCAGGTTGGCGAGCGAACGTTCGACGGCCTTCCAGGATGTGTTCTGAGTGAGGTAAGCGCCGAGGATGACTTCGAAGCGAGTTTTGGCCGGCCACCAGTGCTGGGGGCCGTAGGCTTCGAAGAGCAGGTCGTGCATTCGGCGCAAGCGCTGGGCGGCGGTGAGTTGGGTTGAGGTCACGGCTGGTTTTAGGATAAAGGGTGGGGCGAGTGAGCGATTCCAACCCTAGCCGCAAAAACAAGTACGCGGCGAGGGTGGGGCACCCATGCACGGAGGCGAAGATGAAGAGTTACACAGAGTACCTGGTGATGGAAACCAGGAAGCGGCGGGAGATGGTGCACATCACCGACGAGGTGGAGCAGATAGTGCGGCGCAGCGGGGTGAAGGATGGATTGTGCTTTGTTTCGCCGATGCATATTACGGCCGCCGTTTATGTGAACGACCTGGAGAGCGGGCTGATCGAGGATATCGGCAAGTGGCTGGAGGAGCTTGCGCCGGCGCGGCCTGATTACCGGCACCACCAGACGGGCGAGGACAACGGAGACGCGCACCTGAAGTCGCTGCTGCTGCACCATGAGACAACTTTGCCGGTGACCAATGGGAAGCTGGACCTGGGAACCTGGCAGCGGGTTTTTTATGCTGAGTTCGATGGGCAGCGCCGGAAGCGGGTGATCGTCAAGGTGCTGGGGGTGGAGTAGGCGAGACAGCGGAGTTAGCCGTGCTGACGCTCCTGAACCCGGCTCTCACCGCCGTGGCGGCGCGATTTGCAAGCGAATTCAATGAATTCTTTTTAATTTGCATCAAAATCGATTGGTTCTCCGGCTGCACGCAGCAGATATAGAGGGAACGAAGGGCCAGCAGGACTGAGTATTGGGAGGCCGGGCAGCGGGACGGGGTTCGACGCGAGCGCGACGGTGGCCGAGATTGTGGGCAATCTGACCGGCTATCACGAAAATACGAACGGCAAAGGAGCATTCTTTCGATGGGTGGCAATCAGCAACATGCGCTGGACGGCGCTTCGGCAGGCGATTTGGTTGTAGCGCTCTATGACGGAATTCTGCGTTTTCTTTACGCGGCGTCGGCGGCCGTGGAGCGTGGCGACGCGGAGGCCCGCAGGACCGCCGTCAAGCGGGCACTGGATATCATCATTCATTTGCAGGCGCGGCTGCGCATGGATGTGGGCGGACGGCCGGCGCAGGTGCTGAGCGAGTTCTACGCAACGATCTTCGCGCAAATTCTGCAGGCCTCGCAGTCGGCCTCGCGGCAGAAGTTCGAACATGCCATCAAATGTGTTAAGAACGTGCGCGACGCCTGGCGTCAGGTGGCCAGAGATCCCGAAGTCAATCCGGCACCGCTGCAGGTGAGCGGCATGGCCTCCGGGCGCATGTCGCCGGGCTTCGATGGTTCCGATTGCGGCTCGGAGTCTTCAGTTCCTTCTCATTGGAATGCGTGAAAAAACAGGGGTTAGGGGTTAGGGATTAGGGGTTAGGAACAGGCGTATACAGTCAGGTAGCCTGTCCTTACGATGTATTTCTACTGATCCGGCCCCAAAGAAATGCAACACTCCCTCCCACCCATTCCGCAAAAAGCGCGGAATGGATGGGGCACAGCGTTTCAAAACTTGTAGGCCGGATCAAGAACCCCTAGTCCTTAATCCCTAATCCCTGCTTTTATCATCCGGCGACGGTTAGTTCCTCTTCCAGTTGCTGCTTGCTGTAGAGGCCGGCGTAGTAGCCGTCGAGGGCGAGCAGCTCATCGTGGCGGCCCAACTCCACAATTCTGCCGTGGACCAGCACGGCGATCTGGTCGGCATCGCGCACGGTTGAGACGCGATGAGAGATCATGATGGTGGTCGCGGAATGGATGTAACCGCGCAGGCCTCCCAGGATGCGTTCTTCCGTGTAGGTGTCCACGCTGGCCAGCGCGTCATCGAGGATGAGGATGGACGGGCGGCGCAGCAGCGCCCGGGCTATAGCTGCGCGTTGTTTTTGGCCGCCGGAGAGCGTGACGCCGCGCTCGCCCACCATGGTTTCAAAGCCCTGGGGAAACTCTTCAAACTCTTTGCGAATGTGGGCCGCCTCAGCGGCTTCGAGCAGTTCCTCGGGAGTCGCGTGGGGCACGCCAAAGGCAATGTTTTCGCGGATCGTTGTACTGAACAGGAAGGTTTCCTGTGGTACCAGGCCGATGTTGCGCCGGAGCACCGCCAGAGGATAATCGCGCACCGGGCGGCCGTCAATGAGCAGCGAACCATCGGGCGCTTCATACATTCGTGTGATCAGGTTGATGAGCGTGGATTTGCCGGAGCCGGTGGGTCCGACGATGGCCAGGCTGGAGCCGGCGGGAATCTTGAGCGAAATGCCGCTGAGGACTGGAGTCCCGTTGTAGCTGAAATTCAGATCGCGGAATTCGATCTCGCCACCGAGCACGGTGTTAGCTTGAATCGAGGGATCTGCGGCGCTGTCGTCGATGACAGGCACGGCGCGCATCAATTCATCGATGCGCTTGACCGAAGCGGTGCCGCGCTGGAAGATGTTCACTACCCAGCCCACGGCGATGATGGGCCAGGTGAGCAGGACCATGTATGTGTTGAAGGCGACAAAATCGCCGACGGTGATGCGGTGGGCTATGACCTGGTGCCCGCCGACCAGCAGGGTGAGGATCATGGCGATGCCCAGAACGAACTCCAGCGTGGGCCACAACATGCCCATGAGCTGAACCAGCTTGAGTGAGCGGGCGATGTACTCTCGATTGAGCCGCTCGAAGAGGCTGATTTGGGATTCCTCTCTGGCGAAGGCGCGGACCAGGCGCGCGCCGGAGTAGTTTTCCTGGGCTTGCGAGGAGATGTCGGAGAAACTGGCCTGGATGCGCTCGAAGCGATCATGAATCCTGCTGCCGAAGTACTGCACCAGGATGCTGGCCAGGGGCATGGGCGCGAAGGCCACCAGGGTGAGCCAGGGACTGATGCGCAGCAGGAAAAACAGCGCGCCCACGGTGAAGAAGATGGTGTTGGCGCTGTACATGAGGGCCGGGCCGAGCAGATTGCGCACGGCATTCAGGTCGTTTGTCATCCGGGCCATGATGTCGCCGGTGCGATAGCGCTGATAGAAGCCTGAATCCTGTGTTTCCAGTTTGCGGAAGAGATCGTTGCGCATGTCGAACTCGATCTCCCGCGAGATGCCGATGAGAATCCAGCGCTGTGAATAGAGGAAGACGCCTTTGACCGAGGCGATGAGGACGAGCAGGCCGGCGAAGATCATGACCTTGATGCGTGTGTCTCCGTGACTCAACGCATCGACGGCCCACTGCAAGACCCTGGGATAGATCACCCATTTGCCGCCAATGCCATCGATGGCCATGCGGATGACCTGGGGAAACATCACCCAGATGGTGTTGGTGCAAATGCACGATAGAGTGCCCCACACGTATCCCCAGCGGTAGCGGCGCATGTAAACGAAGAGCGGGGCCAAGTCACGGAGCATGGTTTTATTGTACGGGGAGGGGCGGGCGTTACTTCGGCTCGATAACTTTGAGGCCTTTTACTTGGGAGAAGTGGCGCACATTGAAGGTGGCTACGGTGCTGCCACGTTCAATGGCCGAGGCTGCGACAATCAAATCGTGGTAGCCAATCATTTTGCCGCTGGATACCAACGACGCCCATATGTGAGCGTGAATTTGCGCAGTCATATCGGTATAGGGAATGATCGAAAACGTATCGAGAGCGTTTTCAATATATTTCCGGCATTTGACCTTCCGTGCGCCTGATGCCCTTTCAAAGCCATGCCATAGCTCAGCTAGGGTAATGGCGGCTAGCTCGAATCGCTCTTGCTCTCTCGCAAGCAGCCAGCCTTGCAGATCGAAAAATCCCCGCTCGTTCGCGATGAGCACATCGGCATCAATCATAATTGCCATTTGTCTACCGGTGGAAGCAACATCTCGCGTGCCGTTTTGAGATCGCGGCGCCATTCAGCGTAATCTTCGTCCGTTAGACGCGCCTTGGCAAGCGCCTCTGCGATGGCGCGTCCAGTATTGTCTTTCTTAGTGTCCGGCACTATCCGGGCTACGGAAACACCATTTTTATGCAGTACGAAAGTCGTGCCCTGATAGCGGACACGATTGACGCAATCGGAGAAGTTGCGTGCAGCTTCGGTTACGCTGATGACCTGTTCACTCATATAATCAGATTATCATAATTTATGATTCTAGCCAATAATCGACCGGCGGAATCAGGTTTTTGCGGGATTCTTCAAGGTCATGGAGCCATGCCGTGGCCTCTTCCTCGCCGAGATGAACGTCCTTGAGCGCCACCCGGAGCGCAGCGGCAATCTCCCGGCCGGTACGTGGCTTCTGCTCTTCCGGAACAAGCCGGGCCACGGGCACACCGTTCTTTTGTAGCACGAATGTCGTGCCTTGATAGCGGACTCGGTTGACGCAGTCGGCAAAGTTGCGCGCGGCCTCAGTGACGGTAATGGCCTTGGTACTCATAGAATCAGATTATCAGATTTTGCGTATTATTCCAAATGCTAGTTTACGTTGGTGTTTTCAGCAGCAGGTAGCCTCCCACCAGCCCGAATAATAGATCCGAGGCCCAGGCTGCCAGTGCGGCGGGCAGGTAGTTCACGCCTCCCAAATTCTCAAAGAGGTCGTTGAGGACAATGTAAGTGAGGGCGACGGCGATAGCCACGGCGATGCCGGTCAGCGAACTGCGCCGTCCCATAAAGAGGGAAAAGGGAATGGCGAGCACCGCAATGACAACAGCCATGAGTGGATAGGCGAGCTTGTGCCATAGCTCGACACGCAGGCGCATGGTGTCAAAGCCGCTCTGGCTCAAATCGCCAATATAGCTCTCGAGCTGGCCGAAGTTCATCTCCTGCGCCTTCTTGCTTTCCTTTTGGAAGTAGCTGGGGGTTTCGTGAATCTCCGCGAAGGAGGTCTTCACGAACTCACGGTAGTCGCTGACATTGGCGCCATCAATGTCGCGTTGCCAGCCGTTCATGAGCTGCCAGGTAGAGGTATCGGAGTCCCACGTGGCGCGGGCGGCAAAGATGCGCCGCGAGAGAGCAAAGGTGGCAGGGTCGAACTCGAAGATCGAGAGATTGGCGAACTCTTTGCGCCCGGCGTCAAAAAACTGGTAGTAAAAGATGCGGTCGGGCTCGCCGGGATTAGGCTGGCCGAAGATCCAGTTCTGTTCGGGATGCAGAACGGTTTGCGGCGGTTTTCCCTTGATGATGTTGCGCAGAGCCTCCTGCTTGCGGTTGGCCTGGGGCAGATAGTACTGGTCGAAGAGAAAGAGGCTGAGCGACAGAATGGCGGCGATGGAAACGATGGGAACCACCAGCCGGTAAAGACTGATGCCGCAGGCCTTCATGGCGATGATCTCCGAGTTGCGATTCAGCACGCCGAAGGTGACCAGCACGGCAATCAGCACGGCCAGAGGGGTGGTCTGGTAGAGAATGCTGGGGGCCAGGTTAATCAGGTACTGGCCAACAATGGACCAGGCGATGTCGTGGCTCAGGATGTCTTTGAGCAGATCAAAGACTGTGAAGACCAGAATGAGCGAGACAAAGCCGGCCAGCACCAGGAAGAAGATCTTGAGAAACTCTCGCACCACGTACTTGTCGAGAATGCGCGGGAGAATCGTGCGGGCCCGGACTCGCCGGGGACGCGACTGAAACCTGGCTATCAGGCCGCTCAGGGGGGAATAGAAGGACTTTTTCGGAACGGCGGTGAGCGAATCCTGCAAGCTTGAGATCCAGGTGGTGATGGTATTCAGAAAGCGGCCTCCGAAGGCCATCTGCCACACAAGGAAGATGCCGCCGGCGGCGAAGATCAGGTTGGCCATCCATACCGCAAGAAACGCGGAAATCCAGTTTTGCTTGCCCAAAGCAATGCCAATCAGGGAGAGCGAGTAGTAGAAGATGACCAGAGCCAGGGTAGCCACCCAGGCGGAACTCTTGCCACCGCGCTTCGAGGTAAAGCCCAGGGGAACGGCGACCAGCATCAGCACCAGACAGGCCGCCGGATAAGCGAAACGTTTGTGCATCTCGATGAGGAACCGTTTGGCCTCCGGACCGTGGGTGCGCGCGCGCAGTTCGTTCATGCGCAAGGCATAGATCGCGGTGTCCATGCGTCCCAGATGCCCTTCGCTCTGCTGGCTGGCGGCCAGAGGCATATCGGTAAAGTCAAAGGTGGAGATGTTGTACTGTTGCGGCTGGCCGGGCACCGTTTCGTGTCGTGCTCCGTCACGCAGCCGCATGAGCAGTTCCTGGCCGGCATCGTTGGCCACCGTGGCCGAGGCGGCAGTGATGATCTGGGGATTAGTGGAATCCGTGGTGTCGGCCATGAAGACTTGCCGCCAGTTTGCCGCGCCGGTTCCGGAGCGCACGTCCTGCACGTAGAGGACGGAATTATGAAAATCCTCATCGAAGACGCGAGGCTCAATCTCGTAGGAGGCCTGCATGGCAAGGGCCTTGTCCATCGCCAGAATGGCCTGATTGGCGCGCGGCGCCAGATACAGTGAGTTGAACAGCCCCAGCGACGTGCCCAAAACGGCCACGATGGAGGCCACGCGCACAAAGTATCCGATGCCCAGGCCGGAGGCGCGCATGGCGATAATTTCATTGTCCGCGGCCAGGCGGCTCAACCCCAGCAGCACTCCCACCAGCACCGCCATGGGGATGGTGATCATGAAGAAATTGGGCAGCATGAAGAGAACAATTTTGACAACGCTATTGAAGCTGGAGCTGTTGTGAACCACCATCTCCAGGATGCGGGGCAGTTCCTTCATGAAGAGAATGAAGGTGAAGATCACGCCGCCAATCACCGCGTGGGAGAGTATTTCGCCGGTAATGTAACGGGTGAGTATGCGCACGGCTAAAGCTAGTTTATCGTGCCGGGGCGACTGATGCGCCGGGCGGTTGCCAGCCGCGCAGGCGCAGGCTATTGGCCAGCACGCTGACGGAACTGAGCGCCATGGCAGCGGCTGCCAGCCAGGGGCTGAGAAGAATGTGGAAGCTGGGATAAAGCGCGCCCGCGGCCAGCGGAATGCCCAGCAGGTTGTATGCAACGGCCCAGGCAAGATTCTGGCGCATGACGCGGAGAGTGGAGCGTGCCAAATCAAGCGCCGCGGGAATGGCGTCGGGACGCGCGCGCAGCAGCAGCACATCGCCGGCCTCCTGCGCCAGATCGGCGCCGGTGCCCATCGCGATGCCGGCGTCGGCCTGCGCCAGGGCAGCTGCGTCGTTGATGCCATCGCCCACCATGGCCACACGCAGGCCGCTCTGTTGCAGGGAGCGTATACGGGCCAGCTTGCCGGCGGGATCGAGGCTGGCTTCAATTTCGGTGATTCCCGCTTGCTGGGCGATGGGCGCGGCGGCGGCAGCCGAATCGCCAGTGAGCATCAGCACCCGCAGACCTGCGTGGCGCAAGGCGGCCACGGCTGCGGCGGCATCGGGACGCAGTGTGTCGCGGGCGTCGAAATAGCCGGCAGACACTTTGTCCAGAGACATCCACAAGCGCGTTACGCCTGGGTCTGGCGGAGGTGCATCTGTTGGCAGCGCGATGAAGAACTCCTTGAAGAGCGCTTCGTTGCCCAGCACACAATCGCGGCCTTCGACCTTGGCGGTGAGGCCGCGACCGGGTAAAACCTGCACGTCGTCGGCGGAGGGCCAGGTCAGGCCACGCGATTTTGCGGCATCCACGATGGCGTGGGCCAGCGGATGGTTGGATCGCTCCTCGGCGGCAGCTGCAAGGCGGAGAAGATCGTTTTCGGCATAATCGGCGAGCGGATGAACGGCAGTCAGGACAGGACGGCCCACGGTCAGCGTTCCGGTCTTGTCCAGCACGACTGCATTTAACCCGACAAGACGTTCGAGCGCCTCGCCGC
>Ga0302320_10004606_pt1 | contig 31266 bp, 30 predicted proteins | sample Bog_T0_3_FD_202130 | JGI IMG/M metagenome (GOLD analysis project Ga0302320, IMG submission 202130) | Peat permafrost microbial communities from Stordalen Mire near Abisko, Sweden - Bog_T0_3 | ecosystem: Environmental > Terrestrial > Soil > Wetlands > Peat | place: Sweden: Abisko, Stordalen Mire... | reverse complement strand
GGAAAAACATCCTAGCAGTTCCGCGGCCCCAGAGCGCGACTGGCCCGTGACGAGGCGGCGTGCCCGAAGGTCCTCGTGCGACCCGACCGGGTCGCGCTCGATCAGGCTAATCGCGCGCGCGGGCGCTACTTTTCGGTCGCCAAGAACGAAGAGGACTGGGTACAACTCTGCAGACTCGGCACGTGGTCGACGTCGACGACCTGTCCCGACACCGTGGTGCCGTAGAAGGTGCCCGCGATGCTGAGCGTGTCGTTGGTCGTGTGCACCGTCCCCGAGAACTGGCCATTCGTCAGGGGCAGCGTCGGGAACGTGAAGGTCGGAGCGACGTCCCCGGCGCCCGCGCCACAGGTCGCTTCGAACGCGACGGTGAGATTCGCCACGTCAGCGCCCGTGGATGAGACCTCGAAGCTCAACGGAAAGCCGGGCCCCGAACTTCCCGAGTACTGGGCGTTGGGCGTTGGTGCGGTCGGGGCGCTGGCGTCAAAGGTGACCGTTCCAGAACTACAGACCGATGACCCCTGCTCGCCCCCGGTCGTCTTCAGGACGAAGGATCCCTTGACGGATTTCGGGCGCACGCGGGCGGTGATCGTGACCGCGTTGCCGAAGCGATCTCGTAGGCGGCCCTTCGCTGTTCCACCGGCGATCGCGACGGAGCCCTTCGTAAAGTTAAGGCTCGTGCTCGAGGTGGTCTTGCAGATTGCCGGTCCCTTCCGGGTCAAGGCGCCAAGGGAGATGTCAGAGATCGTGGTGGCGCTCACGTTCATGGAGATCCGAAACGTCACGCCGCCCTGCTTTTGACTCGTGGGACCGCTGAAGGGCGCCGACCCTTGAGCGGACCACGCCAGCGACGACCAACTCAGCCCAAGGGCGGTGCCGACGGCGACCGCGCGTCCCACTCGCCGTCGGCGGGCGTGTCGATGGACCACACGAGGTTCCATGAATCGCGATGCTACTTCGCGCCAACCGTGGTGAATACGCTCCATCGGGTCGACAGCTCCGGGTCCGCGCGGGCCCGCGCAGTTACGCCGCGTGGTCCTTCGCGAACTCGACGAAGGCACTCAGGGTCGCGATCAAGCGCATGTCGTCGATGTCGGCGGCTCGTGAGTTGAGCAACGCCTCGGTGCACACGAGGTACGCGAGACACCGTGCCCGCGACACCGCCACGTTCAGACGGTGGCGCGAGAAGAGGAACTCCGGTCCCCGCGGCATGTCGGCGGCCGCCGAGGTGGTCATCGTGAAGAACACCACGGGAGCCTCGCGGCCCTGGAACTTATCGACGGTCCCCACGCGCACACCCTTGAGCCGAGGGTCGGCGTCGAACCGCGCGTTCAACAAGCGCACCTGGTCGTTATAGGGCGCCACCACCATGAAGTCGTATGGGGTGAGGGCGCTCACGCGGCCTTGCTGATCGGTCCAGGGCGTGCCCATCATCGAAGAGATCTGGCTCGCGACGAGTTCCGCCTCTTCGACCGACTCGGTCGAACGACGCTCGTGATGCGCTTCCAACCAGCGCAGTCCCGTACCGAAGGCGGTGGACTGGTTCGCGCAACTCTCGACGCTGGTGAGGCGACCTTCGTAGATCTGGCGAGAGATGAAGGCACAGACGTCGGGGTGCATGCGCCAGGTCCGGGCGATGAAGACGCCCTTGGTCTCGGGGACGGTCAGGTGGTCCCCGAGCACGTGTTGGAGCACGCTGTTCCCGGCACCGCCGGGATGTTCCGCTTTGGCGACCTGGCTGAGTTGGAGGGGGTCGCCGAGGAGGATCATGTTGCGCGTCCCGTTGGTCGCCGCGAGGGCGTCAGCCAGGGCGAGCTGTCCCGCCTCGTCGACGATCAACACATCGACGGGCTGTTGTCGCATCGTTTGATTCGCCCACAACCACGCCGTACCACCGATGAGGTTGTACTCACCCGACGCCAGGTCCTGGGACTTCTTCGAATACGTCGCGAAGGGCAAGGACGGGTCCTCACCCTCCTCCTGCCAGCGCAACGCCGCGAGCTGGTCAGCGTCACCGGCCTTCTCGAAGACTTCGTAGGTCGCCTGCATGAGGTTGTCGATCGCGGGGTGGCTCATCGCGACCACGCCCACCCGCTTGCCGTGGGTGATGAGGTGGTGGATGATGTGCGAGCCACTGAAGGTCTTGCCGGTGCCGGGGGGACCTTGGAACGCCACGAGACTCTCGTCGAGCTCGTCCACCCACGAGTACACCGCTTCGAGGTCGTCGGAGAAGACGCCGCCTTTTGGGCCGCCGCCGGGGACGAAGCGGGGCGCGTCGCCCGCGAGCAAACTCATCGCCAAGCGACTCGGGTCGCCGTTGAGCAGCGGGTCGAGTACCTGACGGGCGAGGTCCTTCAGCGCGGACGCCTTGTTCCCGGGAGCGAAGTACTTGTCGCGGGTGAGCACCGAAGGGATACCCCCCATCGCCTCTTGTGCGACGCCCCAGCGGACCTTGAGTTCGCGACGTTGGAGGTCGAGCGCGGTGATCGATCCCTTGCCGTAGGGCACGCCCTCGCCGGCGAAGAGCACGTCGCCCACCAGCGACTGATCGACGACCTGGTCGGGCCAGGTGAGGACCATCTTGCGCGTGCGCTCGCGACCGACGGGGTCCTCCATTCGCACGAACTGCAGGTTCGCGATGTAGTCCAGGTTCTCATACAGCGGCGAGTAGTCACCGTTGAGCGCGACGTACTTGGGCGTCACGTCGGCCGATCGCTCGCGTCGCCAGTAGTTCAAGAGGTCGCCCAGCAGGTACGCCGGCGAGTCCTCGCCACATCCGTGGAGTCCCTCGACGAGCTCGTCGGTGTCGAGTTCGTACTCCTCGTGGGTGATGACCGCCTCGCGCCAGGGAAGTTCGTGAGGTCGCTGCGCGACGAGCCAGTCGCGCACCGCCTTGGTCGCGACCACGTCGTCGCGGTTGTAGCGCGCGATCTCGCGGAGCATCGCGTCGTCGCGGGTGACCATCCACTCCTCGTAGCCCACCACCGCGCCGGCGCCCCCTTCGATCCCGGCGGACCTCACGAAGTCCACGAGGTGCTCGAGGTGCTTAAGCCCGTAGGACTCGGTACCCACGCGCACCGCGTTCCTGGCGATGGTGTAGAGGTCGACGAAGAAGCCCGACGCCACGAGGTTGGCGAAGAGGTTCTCGTCATCGATGTCGCGCGTGAGACGTTCGATCGTCGAGCGTTCGGTGTGGTTGTAGTGATAGACGTGCGCCCGAGGGAAGCGCTCTTGTCGCTCGGCGAAGAACTCGACGAGTCCCTTGATCATCGCCGCTTGCTCGACTTGGTTGTGCGCCCAGCGCTCGTCGTAGACCCACTCGCCCACCGCGTTGCGGTAGTAGAGACCGCCCAAGAACATGAGGTCGCGTTCGGGCGTCCAGAACGGGTCACCCTCGAAGTCGAAGAAGACGTCACCCTCATCGGGCTCGGGAAGCTGTTCGAACCCGTGACCGTAGACGGGATCCTCGGTCGCCTCGACGAGTTCGAAGGCCGGCACGGCGTCGGCGCGCTCGCGCGACGCGAGCTGCAGACGCGCTTGACGATGGAGGCGCTCGAACTTCTCCGGACGCAGCTCCGGGACCGTCTCCTCACGCGTCGCGAGCGCCACGAGGGTGCGTACGCCCCCCGCCTCGAGCGCGTCGAGTTCTCCCTCGCGGAGGTTGGCGACGTAGGCGAGCGAGTCCTCTTCGCGCCACTGCTGCTCGCAGTGACCTTGGAACTCGCAGTACTCACACGTCGCGCACGGTTTGGGCCGCGTCACTACCGGGGTCACCTCCGCGTCCAGCAACGTGACGAGTTGACGCCGTAGCCGTCGCCAGTAGGGCAGGAACTCGTCGACGACCAGTTCCTCGGTCCGTCCCGAACCGAGCCAGATACTCATCGTGCGCGGTGCCACGCCGAGCAACTCGGTCATCGCTTCGGCGTAAAAACAGAGTTGGAGCACGTGACCGGGTTTGCCACTCGAGCGCGTCAACTTCGCGTCCACGGGTACGAAGTGCGCGAAGCCGTCCTCCGGGTGATCGACGCGGACCAAGAAATCGGCGATCCCGCGGATGTTGTTGTTGACGAAGGGCATCTGGTAGATGACGTCGAAGTCCTTCTCCATCGGATTACCGACCCGCGCGACCCAGTCGTGAAAGGACTCCTGGGCGTTGCGACCGGGAACCTCGTAGATGGTCTTGCCCAACGTTTCGAACTCCTCGAGGCAGTTCGATTCGTGCTCGTTGCCCTTGTCGATGAGGATCTCGGCGAGTTCACTCGTCGGGGTCACTCGAGGGCTGAGCACCCCGGCTTCGACCTGATTCGATAAGGAGAGGTAGTGCCCGCACCCGAGCCAGGAGGAGATCTTGGAAGGTGTCAGGAGGCGTTCAACCATGGAACCTCACTGTAGGTTTGCCGCCCAACGTTCTCACTCCCCCACTCTGGTCGAGGCGTGTGACAGGCGCTAGAGCCTCGCGGTCATCGCCGCGACGTCAGCGCGGAGCCGCTGCGCTTGCGCGTCGCTCGCGAGCGGACCGGATGCGCCGGGCGATCGACGGCGCGCGAGTGCGGCGCCGGGCTCGAAGAGTCCCGCGAAACGAGGCGCGTCGGCGTCACCCTCTGCCACCTCGCGCAGCGGTCGACTGGTGGCGACGGCCTCGGCGACCAGTCGTCCCACCCGCTCGTGCGCCTGGCGAAAGGGAACGCCCGCCTCGACGAGCACCTCGGCGAGGTCCGTGGCGACGAGGAACTCGCCGTCCGCGGCGAAACGCGCCACGTCCGCGTGAAAGTTCATCGAGCGGTACGCGCCCGCGAGCGCGCGTAAGACCAGTCCGACTTGTCGTACCGAGTCGAACAGCGGTTCCTTGTCCTCTTGCAGGTCACGGTTGTACGAGAGCGGCAAGCCCTTTAACGTGACGAGGAGTCCGGTGAGGTTCCCCACGAGCCGACCGGCTTTCCCCCTCGCCAACTCGGCCACGTCACTGTTCTTCTTCTGCGGCAACATCGACGAACCCGTGGTGAAGTCGTCGCCCAGGGAGGCGAAGTTGAACTCGGCCGAGGTCCACAGCACCAACTCCTCGCCCATGCGCGAAAGGTGCACCCCGAGCAAGGCGATGGCGAAGAGCGCCTCGGCCACAAAGTCGCGGTCGCTCACCGCGTCCAGGGAGTTCGCGAAGGCCTCACGAAAGCCCAATCGGGTCGCGTTCGCGGCGGGATCGATCCCCAACGAGGTCCCCGCGAGCGCACCCGCCCCGAGCGGCGAGACGTTGAGGCGCTCTCGCGCGTCGAGGAGTCGGTCCACGTCGCGCAGCAACGCGAAGGCGTGAGCACGCACGTGATGGCTCAAGAGGACCGGCTGGGCTCGCTGGAGATGCGTATAGCCCGGAAGGTAGGCGTCGCGCTCGCGCTCGCCGATCTCATCGAGCGCCTCGACCAGGTGCAGCGTCGCGCGCGCGACGTCACTCAGGGCGTCGCGGGTGAAGAGGCGTAGCGTCGTGGCGACCTGGTCGTTTCGACTCCGTGCGGTGTGGAGTTTCGCCCCGACGTCGCCGGCCAGTTCCGTCGCTCGACGTTCAATCGCCATGTGCACGTCTTCATCGGTCGCTTCGCGACGGAAGCGCTCGGCGTCGAACTCTTGTCGAATCGTGTCCAAGGTTTCCTGCAGCGTCGACGCTTCAGCGGCGCTGAGCAGACCCGCCGCAGCGAGCCCTTCGACGTGGGCCTTCGATCCCGTGATGTCGTAGGCGTAGAGGAGATGGTCGAAGGAGTAGCTCTCCGAGAGATCCCACAGGGTCTCGTCCATCGGGAGGTCGAAGCGACCGCTCCAGAGCGTCATGAGCTCGGCGGTGTCGCGTTCTTGGCGCCTTGACGATGCGCCCAGGTCTTGACCCCCAGGCCGTAGATGCGCACGAAACCCTCGGAGTCGCTGTGGCGAAACGTGTCGGCCGCGTCGTAGGTCGCCAGGCCGTAGTCGTAGAGCGCTTTGGGACTCCGTCGACCCACGATGCGCAGTAACCCGGGCGCCTCGAAACGCAGCCGCACCTCGCCCGTGACGTGGCGCTGGGTCTCTTCGATGAAGACGTCGATCGCTTCTTTGAGCGGTGAGAACCACATGCCGTCATAGACCAGCTCCGACCAACGGATCTCCAGTCGCGCCTTTTCGTGCGCCAGGTCTCGCTCTAACACCATGTCCTCTAAGTCCGCGTGCGCGGTGATGAGCGCCAGCGCCGCGGGACACTCGTAGAGTTCTCGACTCTTTATCCCGACGCGTCGATTCTCGACCATGTCGAGGCGCCCGTAACCAGTCGAGCCGGCGCGCGCGTTGAGCACCGCGATCAACTCCGCCAGTTCCATCTCCACGTCGTCGATCGCCCGCGGGACCCCCGCCGCGAAGCGCAGCGTCAGTTCGACCGGTGCACTCGCGGTGACGCGCGTCAAGGTGTAGGGCTCATCGGGGGGAGGTGCCCAGGGGTCTTCGATCGCGCCACACTCGATGGCGCGTCCCCAGAGGTTCTCGTCGATCGAGTAGATCTTCTCCTTGCTCGCGCGGATCGGTATCTCCCACTTCTCGGCGTAGTCCACCGAGTCCGCGCGCGTCATGCCCCAGTTGCGCGCGGGCGCGAGGACCTCGAGGTCCGGGGCCAACGCGTGGGTGCCCACCTCGAAGCGCACCTGGTCGTTACCTTTGCCCGTACAACCGTGCGCCACCGCCTGGGCGTGGAACTTGCGCGCCTGGGCGACCAGGTGGCGCACGATGACGGGTCGCGACAGCGCCGAGACCAAGGGGTACTTCCCTTCGTAACGGGCGTTGGCCATGATGGCCTTCGCGCAGAACTCCTCAGCCATCTCTCGCCGTGCGTCGACGACGACGCACTCGAGCGCGCCGGCGGCCATTGCGCGGGCCTTGATGTCCTCGAAGCTCTCCGAGCTCTCAACGTCTTGTCCCACGTCGACGAGCACGCACACCACTTCGACGCCCCACTCCTCGATCATCCAGCGCACCGCCACCGAGGTGTCGAGACCGCCGCTGTAGGCGAGGACCACTCGCTTCGCCATGGTTACTTCCCCTTCTTTGAGTTTCGCTCCACGACGCTGAGCCCCGAGAGGACCCGGAACTCGTTGGCGAGCGACTCGCCCCCGTGCTCTTCGGCGGCGATCACCAAGATCGTGTCGTCGCCCGCGACCGAACCGAGCACCCCGTGTAACGCGCTGCGATCGAGGGCCGAGGCGACCACGTGCGCGCAACCCGGCGGGGTGCGCACGACGACGAGATTGAGCGAACTGTCGACCGAAACCACCCACTCCCCCATCATCCGACGAAGGTGGTCGAGCGGGGCCGGCGCCATCTTCGGCGACGCGGCGTGCACGATACGGCGCGTCCCGTTCTCGTCGCGGACCTTGACGGTGCCGAGTTCTTGGAGGTCACGGGTCACCGTGGCCTGGGTGGCGGCGATGCCCTCCTCGCGCAGTCGCGTCACGATCTGCGCGGCCGTCGAGATGACGTCGTGGTCGATGAGTTCACCGATGCGATGTTGCCGTTGGGTCTTGGTCATGACTCTCCTTTTATCCAGCGAAGTACGCCCACCATCGCGCTGCGTCGGTGATACACCTGACGCCAGACGCGCGATTGAGGGCCGTCGAGGACCTCGTCGGTGATCTCGTCGCCTCGGTGCGCCGGCAGACAGTGCAACAGCACCGCCGAGGGTTTGGCGGCCGCCATCAGCGTCGCGTTCACCTGAAAGTTCGCCAAGTCCGCGCGACGCTGGGCGGTTTCGGCCTCCATGCCCATGGACACCCACGCGTCGGTGTAGACGACGTCGGCGCCCTCGACCGCGTCACGGGCGTCGGCGCCCAGACGAAGCGTCCCGGGACCATTCGTCGCCGTCGGGTCCTCATCACCGCCGCTCGTGAGCTGGTAACCATCGGGTGCCGCCACCGTCACGTCCACCCCGAGGCGCAACAAAGCGACGGCCAAGGAGCGCGTGACGTTCGTGGCGTCGCCCACGTACGTGACGCGAAGTCCCGCCAGGCCCGTGACGTCGCCGTTCGCGAACTCGTCGGCGATGGTCAACACGTCCGCGACGGCCTGGGTCGGGTGCGCCGCGTGACTGAGCAGGTTGATCAGCGCGAGGCGCTCCGCGGTGGCGGCGCGAATGCGGGCGAAGACCTCGTGGCGGCGCACCCGCAGGGCCGCAATCGCGTAGGTCTCGGCCAAGGTACGTCCGACGTCCTCGACCGACTCGCGCGTATCGAGCCCGATCTCCTCGTCGCTGAAGAAGGTGGCGTAGCCGCCGAGTTCGAACACGGCCGCCGAACTCGACGCACGCGTGCGAAGACTGGGTCGCTCGAAGACCAGCGCCACGCCCTGGCCCTGGAGCGTCTCGTCGTCAAAGGGCGAGGTGGCCAGGGCGTAGATCGCTGCGAGCTCCTCGTCACGGAGTTCTTCGATGGTGGTGAAGTGGCGCGTCACGCCCGCACCTCGGTGGAAGGGACCGTCCCGGCCAGCGCGTCGCGCACGGCGTGGGGGCGGGTGCCGTTGGCCACCACCACGCGCGCGGCCCCACCGTCGAGGGCGTCGAGGGCGGCGATCATCTTTGGTCGCATACCCTCACGCGCGGCGCCGTTCTCGAGGAGCTGGCGCACCCGCGCCCCGTCGACGGAGCGGAGCGCGCTCGCCGCGTCGAGGGGGTCCGCACGTAGTTGATCAACGTCGCTCAAGAGCAGCAGCGCCACCGCCCCGAACGCACCCGCGACGCAGCCCGCCACGGTGTCCGCGTTGCAGTTCAGCAGCCGTCCCGACGCATCGAGGGCCAGTGGACTGAGCACGGGCGTGAGACCGGCCCGCCACAACGTCATGATCAGGTCGGGGTCGACCTTCGGCGTGGCACCCACGCGGCCGAGGCTCTCTTCGAGCATGGAGGAATGGAGCGTCGCGGCGTCCGCGCCCGAGAGCCCGACGCTCGCGAGCCCCGACTGGTTGAGGGCGGCGACCAGGTGGGTGTTGACCTGGCTGAGTCCCATCGCGACGAACTCCATGGTCGCGACGTCGGTCACGCGCAGTCCGTCGAGGAAGCGACTTTCGAGGCCCACCGCGTCGAGCAAGGCCTGAATCTGGGGACCACCGCCGTGCACCACGACGACGCGATGGCCCTCGCGCGCGAGCGCGGCGAGGTCCTCGGCCAGGGCCACGAGCACCGGAGCGTCAGGCTCGAGCGAATCGAGCGCGTGTCCCCCGAGTTTGATCACGTAGTGACTCACGGAGTCACCCCCGACAGCGGCAGGCCGAGTGTCTCGTCACGCTCGGTCGCGACGTTCCAGGCCTGTATCGCTTGTCCGGCCGCGCCCTTGACGAGGTTGTCGAGTGAACTCAGCGCGAGCAGCCACCCCGTGCGCTCATCGACGCGAGCGCTGACGAAACAGAGGTTGCTCCCGAGCGGGTCCTTGAGGGTCGGCGGCGCCTCAAGGACCACGACGAAGGGATCGGCGTCGTAGGTCGCGTGCAGGAGGTCGAGCGCGTCCGAAGTGGTGAGGGACGTGGCGGCGCGCGCGTAGGCGCTGACGAGCATGCCGCGCGCCACGGGCACCAGGTGCGGCGTGAAGAGCACGGTGGCGCCGAGCTCTTGTTGCATCTCGGCGGTGTGACGGTGCGTCAAGAGACCGTACGCTTCGGCGTTGCCCGCCAGTCGCGAGAAGTGCAGGCGCTCGTTGATCGCCCGGCCCGCCCCGGAGGCGCCGCTCAAGGCATTGACGACCACCCCGTCACGCTCGGCGAGCCCCTCGTCAAAGAAGGGACCCAGCGCCAAAACGCTGGCCGTCGGGTAACAGCCCGGCACCGCGATCAACGACGCGCCCTTGAGTTCGTCTCGGTGACGTTCGACGAGGCCGTAGACCGACGAGGTGAGGAGCTCCGGCGAAGTATGCGCCGACCCGTACCACCGTGGGTACTCGCTCGCGTCCTTCAAGCGGTAGTCGGCCCCCAAGTCCACCACCGTGACCCCGCGGGCGACGAGTTCGGGGACGTAGGACTGACTCTCCCCGTGCGGGAGGGCGAGGAACACCACGTCGAGGTCGCTCGTAAGGATCGACGTCGCCGCTTCGACCATCAACGTCGGATAGCTTGCCGCCAGCGCGGGCACGTGGTCGCCGACCCGGTGGCCGACACTGGATGAGCCCGTGACGCAGACGACCTCTAAGTCCGGGTGCGACGCGGCGAGGCGCAGCACCTCCGCCCCGGCGTACCCGGTCGCTCCCATGACTCCTACCCGCATCTGACATTTTATGCACAAGAGAGAGTAAAAATGCAAGTATCTCCTCGCGGCGGTAGAGTGGACGCATGTCGCGACGGGGCTGGGCGTACTTTCTCGCAATGGCCGTCATTTGGGGCATCCCCTACCTCTTGATTCGCGTGGCCGTGCGCGAACTCAACCCTGGCGTGCTGGTCTTTCTGCGCACCGCTCCGGCGGCGCTCCTGCTCGCCCCCCTGGTGGTGGCGCGCGGTCAGCTGCGAGCGCTCCGCACGCACCTCGGGTGGATCGCCGTCTTCGGTGTCGTCGAGTTCGGTATTCCGTGGTTCCTCATGTCCACCTCGGAGCAGCACATCACCTCGTCACTCACCAGCCTGCTGATCTGTTGCGTGCCACTTTTCGCGGTCGTCGCACAACGCATTCGTCGCACCGAGGACGTCATCGCGCCACGGCGCTACCTCGGCCTCGGGATCGGCGCGGTGGGGGTGGCGTTCCTGGTCGGTCTTAACGTCCACGGCGGCACATTGACCTGGATCGGCCTCATGATGCTCGTGTGCGTGGGCTACTGCGTCGGACCAATCATCCTGGCGACGAAGTTGCGCGACGTCGATGGACCAACGGTCGTCATGGGCGCGACGGCCGTGGTGGCGCTCGCGTGGCTGCCCTGGGCCCTCACCCACTGGCCGCACTACGTCTCGGGCGAGACCTGGAGCAGCGTCGCGGTGCTCTCGGTGGTCTGCACCGCGGGCGCGTTTCTCGTGTTCTTCGAGCTCATCAAAGAAGTGGGCGCCACCCGCGCGGTCGTCGTGACCTACGTCAACACTGCGATCGCGGTGGTCCTCGGCATCGTCGGGCTCCACGAGCCGCTGACCGCGGCGATCATGGTCGGCTTTCCCCTCGTGCTCATCGGCTGCGTCTTCGCGACGAGCAACCCCCGGGTGGCGGCTCTCCCCGTCAGTCCTTCCGATACTGCGCCGAGACCTTCACGACTCCGTCCACGACCAGCCAGAGCGCCCCGGGGACACTGAGGAGCGAGACCGTGTCGCTGCGCTCGAGCGCCTGGTGGTGGGTGACACTGACGAAGGTCACCGGCGCGGCGACGACCTCGCTGATCGCCTGCCAGATCGCGGCGTTATTCACGTGTCCGATGATGTCGAGGTCGGCCACGCGCAGCGGCCAGGGTCGCGACATCGCGGTGTCGGGGATCTCAGGCGTGCTCACCCGTCCCGGGACCTTGCGCGCCCTCGCCGCCTCGCCGTAGACCGCGAAGAAGTCCTCGCGCATGCGAACCGGTCGCCCCGACGGGTCGGTCGGCACCCAGAGCGCCGCGACCTCCAGGCACGCCGCGCCGTCGAGGTCGAAGTTCGTACGTCGCTCGGCCCAGGCCGCGCCGCTGCCGCCACACCAGGTGGTGATCGTCACGCGGTCGAGGTAGCGGGGCCAGCGGGCGCCCTCGACCAGACGCATGGTCGTACGCCGCACGACCCAGACGTCCGAGGAGGCGACGCCGGTGTCGGTCCAGTCGTCGGTGGCGACGTCTTGGAGGAACCGCGCCGCGCCGTCGAGTCGCAGCTGACCTTGTTCGTCCGCGTCGCCCAGGCGAATCAGGTACTCCTCGGCGTAGCGACGTCCGACGTCGCCGAGGGCGACGAACTCGAAGGGTTCAGCGACGGTGGCCACCGCTAGCGCAGGACGGCACCGAGGGCGGCGGCGGCCTCGAGCAGCGCCGCGCGGACCTCGGTGATCTCGTCGTCGCCGAGCGTGCGGTCCTCCGCACTGAGTCGAAGGTGAAAGGCCAGACTGCGCGTACCCTCGGGCAGTCCTACACCCTCGTAGACGTCAAAGAGCCGCACCGATTCAACGAGCCCGCTCGTCGCGCGCAGCGACGCGGCGAGGTCCGCGGCGTTCACCGCACGTGGCGTCACGAAGGCCAGGTCCACCGCCGCGCTCGGATATCGACTCGGCAGGTGCACGACCGGCGAGACGGGTGTCGCCCGGTCGGGGTCGAGTATCGCGTCGAGGTCGAGGTCGAGGAGTCCCAGGCGTCGCGTCGGTGCCGCGTTCGTGGCCGCGCGCACCAACTCCGGGTCGACCTCGCCGACGTAGCCAAGAATCGAGCCGCTCCCGCGGTCCACCAGCGCCGCCGAGCGGGTGGGGTGTAGGCCGCGCGGCGCTTCGCTGGTGGTGCGCACCACGACGTCCTCGAGCCCGAGTCGTCCGCGCATCATCTCCCACAGCGCGACCGCGGTGCGGGCGTCGTCGCCGGGTCGACCGAGCACGACGCTCAAGCGCTCGTTCTCACTTGGTAGCTCGAGCGTCAACGTGCCCCCCGCGCCGCCACGGGTACGCCGCGGCGAGTCGACCAGACTCGGGTGCTGGAAGACCACCCCAAACTCACAGAGCAACACGTCGCCGACGCCGCGTTCGACGTTTCGAGCCCACGCCCGAGTGAGGCCGGTGATCATCGTGGCGCGCAACACGGACTCCTCCGCCGAGAGCGGATTGGCGATACGCACCCGCGCCACACCGGCGTGGAGCAGATCGAACTCCGCGTCGCTCACGAGGGTGGGCGTCCAGGCTTCTAGCGCACCGGCGTCCACGACCACGTCACGAACGTGGCGACGTTGGTGCTGACGAGGCGTCAGGCCCCCGGGCTCGCTCCACGCCGGGTTTCGTCGGGCCAATCGACCGTATCCGTAGAGTCGGGCGACCTCTTCGATCACGTCGGCTCGCCCGAGCGCGCCCTCGCGCACGTCGAGCCGTCGACTCGGTGCGGTGACCTGGAGCGACGCCCCGTGCTCAACCACGGTGAAGTCGAGACCCGTCAAGATCTCTTCGATGTCGCTCTTCGCGAGTGACACCCCCAAGAGTCGTTCGACGTCCGCTTCATTAAGGGTGATCGTCGGCGGCGTCGGGAGGTTGCCCTGGACGTCAATGGGGTCCGCGAGCCACTGGAGGTCGGGCACGCTCTCGCGCAGGATCTCGACGTAGCGTCCGGCCGCGCGCAGGGCCAACGTGGGATCGACGCCGCGCTCGAATCGATTGGAGGCCTCACTGCGCAGTCCGTGACGCTTCGAGGATCGGGCCACGGTCATGGGATCAAAGAACGCCGCTTCTAACAAGACGTCCGAGGTCGTCGCACTGATCTCGCTGGCCGCACCGCCCATGATGCCGCCGAGGCCCAGCACCCGGTCGTCGCCGTCGACGATCACGCAGTCCTCGCCGGTGTCACCGAGACCACGTCCACTGGTCGCGAGGGTGCGCTCGACGCCGTCGAGGGTGGTCAAGGTCTCGCCCGGACGGGCGCGACGGGCGCGCAGGGTGTGGCCCGCCACGTGAGCGGCGTCGTAGGGGTGGGTCGGTTGGCCGAGCTCGAGCATCACGAAGTTCGACGCGTCCACCACGTTCGAGATGGGCCGCATACCCGCGGTCGTGAGGCGCTGCGCCACCCAGGCGGGCGAGGGCGCGACCGTCACGTTGCGCAGTACCGAGACGGTGAGACGACCACAGAGTTCGGGATCCTCGATGGACGCCGCCGCAAAGGACTGACTCGACTCGAGCGCGTTCGGACTCGCCACGGCGGGGGCCCGCAGCGTTCGCCCGAGTCGCGCGGCCAGGTCACGGGCCACGCCCTCCACCGACCACGCGTCGGGTCGATTGCCCTCGACCGAGATGTCAAAGACGACGTCCGGGGTGATGTGGAGCGCCGTGGTGAGGTGCTCGCCGACGCGTGGTTCGATGAGCGCATCGAGGATCATCAGACCCTCGTGGTCCGTGCTCAGGTCGAGTTCGCGCGCCGAGCAGAGCATGCCGTGTGAGGTGACCCCGCGCATGACGCGTTCTTGGATCTCGAAGCCGCCGGGCAAGACCGCGCCGATCGGCGCCAGGGGGACGTAGTTGCCCACCTCGAAGTTGGTCGCGCCGCAGACAATCTCTAAGGGATCACCACCGGCGTCGACCAGAACGAGTCGCACCCGGTCCGCGCCCTTGATCGCTCGGATCTCATCCACGCGAGCGACCACCACGTCCTCTAGGCCCTCGCCCACCACCACCACGCCCTCGACGACGAGGCCGAGGTCGTCGAGCACGACGCGCAGCGCTTCGGGTGACTCATCGAGCTCGACGAATTCGCGCAACCAGGCGAGGGAGATCTTCACGAGAACTGCTCAAGAAATCGCGCGTCGTTCTCGGTGAGTGCGCGCATGTCACTTAACTGATGGCGCATCTGGGCGCAGCGGTCGATCCCGAAACCGAACGCGAAGCCACTCCACTCCTCGGCGTCAACCCCGACCGCGGCGAGCACCGCGGGATCGACCATGCCGCAGCCGCCGAGTTCAATCCAGCCGGTGAAGGAACACGTGCGACAGCCCTCGCCCCGACAGATCGTGCAGGTGACCTCGAACTCGGCCGACGGTTCGGTAAAAGGAAAGTATCCCGGCCGCAGTCGAGACGTGATGTCCGGTCCGAAATAGGCGCGCGTGAAGGTCTCGATGACGCCCGCCAAATCGGCGAAGGTGATCCCGCGGTCGATGACGAGCCCCTCAATCTGATGGAAGGTGTAGAGGTGCCTCGCGTCGGGCGTGTCGCGTCGATAACAACGCCCCGGCATCACCGAGTGGATCGGCAAGGTACCCGTCGCCACGGCCGTCTCCATCAGGTGTACCTGCGTGGGCGAGGTGTGCGTGCGCAGCACCACCGTCTCGGGTTCGCCGAGCTCGACGTAGAACGTGTCCCACAGTCCCCGGGCCGGGTGCGCGGGCGGAATGTTGAGGGCCTCGAAGTTGTACCAGTCGCTCTCCACCTCCGGACCGTCGGACACGGTGAAACCCATACCGACGAAGACGTCCTCCAAGGCGCGCTGGGTCAGCGCCACGAGACCGGGGTGGCCGACGCTCGTGGTCCAGGGCACTTGTTCGGTGACGACGTCGCCGAGGTCCAAGCGGTCGCGCTCAAGTACTTGCGCGCGCGACTGAGCTTCGAGCAACCCCCGTCGCACCTCGAGCGCCGACTCGACCTCGCGGCGAGCCGCCTGCAGTTGCGCGCCCGCGGTCCGTCGCTCTTCGGGCTCGAGTGAACCGAGGGACTTCTGCAACGTCGAGAGGACCGAGCGGCGTCCCGTCAAGGTGGCTTCGGCGGCGATGAGCTCATCGAGCGACGCGAGCGCGCTGATCTCCGCCAGTAGGCGACTGATTTCGTCGTCGAGGTGGTCGAGTGGTGAGGTGGCCATGACCCCTAAAGGCTAGAAGGTAGCGACGGCGAGGTCGTGTCTCGTCGTTGCCAGAGCGCCTCGAAGGCCACCAGCGAACCCGCGACCCCGGCGTTGAGCGACTCGCTCTTCCCCGCCATCTCGATGGTGATCGCGCCGTCGCACTCGGCCACAACTTCTTCACTGAGTCCAACTGACTCGTTGCCGATGAGCACCACGCTCGGGACCGTGAAGTCCACCGCACGGTGCGAGAGTCCCCCGCGCACCACGGTGGCGTAGACCCGTGCCCCGCCAGCGCGCAAGAACGCGAGCGCGACGTCGAGTTCGGCGACGACGACCGGCAGGTGAAAGACCGAACCGGCGCTCGCGCGCAGCGTCTTTGGGTTAAACGGGTCGACGGATAGTCCGGTGAAGACCACGCCACTCGCCCCCGTCGCGTCGGCGCTTCGAATGAGCGTGCCGGCGTTGCCCGGGTCTCGCACGTCGTGCAGCACGAGCACCAGTCCCTCGAGGGTGATCGAGGTGACGTCGCTCCGGGGCATCGCCACGCTCGCCATGATCGGCTGCGGGGTGGCGGCGTCCGACACTCGAGCGAACGTCGCGGCGTCGAGGGTGAACACCCGCACACCGGACGCGGACACGCGAGCGAGCACCTCGGTGACGACGGGCGCATCGCGGTGGTCGGCGTCGACGAAGAGTGCCTCGATCCCGGCCCCGGCGTCGAGTGCGGCGTTGATCAGGTCGGGTCCCTCGAGCACGCAGACGCCCTCTTCCCAGCGCAGTGATCGCTTCTGGACGAGTCGACGTAATCGACGCACTCGAGGATGTGCGGGCGCCAACGCCTCGATGGGCGTCCTACTTCGCGAGGGCGTCGTTGGCCTGGGCGACGATGACGCCGAAGGTCCCGGCGTCGTTCACCGCCAGGTCGGCCAACATGCGGCGATCGACTTCGATGCCGGCGGCGTTGAGACCCGCAATGAATCGGCTGTAACTCATGCCGTGCTCCCGGGTGCCGGCGTTGATCCGCTGGATCCAGAGCTTGCGCATTTCGCCCTTGCGCGCGCGGCGGTCACGAAATGCGTAGACCCCGGAGTGCTGGACGGCCTGGTTGGCGCTGCGAAAGGTGCGGCTACGGTCGCCGTAGTAACCCTTCGCCTCTTCGAGTATCGCCTTGTGGTGCTTCTTGGCGTTGACGGCTCTCTTGACTCTTGCCACGTCGCTCCTCTTTCTCTTTCGTCTTCTCTACAGACCCATTTGACGCTTGATGTGCTTCTCTTGCCCACTGGCGACGTCGGTGTCGCGGCCAAGGCGCCGGGCGCGCACCGAACTCTTCTTCTCCATCAGGTGACCACGGAAGGCCTTGCGTCGACGCAACTTGCCGCTGCCGGTCACCTTGATGCGCTTCTTCGCGCCACTGTCGGTCTTCATCTTCGGCATCTCAGCTCTCCTCTATCGAAACTTGCGCGCCACTGGGCGCGACTTCGGGTACCGCAACTTCACTGACCGCGACTTCGTGTACCGCAACTTCTTTGGGCCCCTCGGCGGTCTTCGCCTTGGCCTTCTTCTCTGGCCCGAGCACCATGATCATGTTGCGACCGTCGATCTTCGGGGCCGATTCGACCCTCGCCACGTCCTCGAGACGCTCGACGATGCGATCGAGAATCTTCTTGCCCAACTCCGGGTGGGCCGATTCTCGTCCGCGGAACATGATCGTGACTTTGACCTTGTGCCCTTCGCCCAAGAACTTCTCCACGAGTCGCGTCTTGGTGTCGAAGTCACCGTTGCCGATCTTCGGGCGGTACTTCATCTCCTTGACGCCCACGTTGAGAGTCTTACGTCGCGACTCCTTGGCCTTTTGGGCCTCGTCGAACTTGAACTTTCCGTAGTCCATGATGCGGCACACCGGTGGTTGCGCGGTGGGGGCGATCTCTACGAGGTCCAAATCGAGGCTCTTGGCCAACGCCAACGCGTCCCGCGTAGGCATGACGCCGAGCTGGTTCCCGTCTTGGTCGATCAGGCGCACGGTGTCAACCCGAATACGGTCGTTGACGCGGTGGTCTCCGGGCACTGTTGCGATAACTCTCTCCTTGCTCCTTGCGACACCGCACTGGTGTCGCCACGGCAAGCGAGGCGCAAAACTCCCTGAACCCGGACGCACGGTGGTGGCCAGGTGGACGTTGGCACTGCCAACCTCGCTTGCTGAACTGCCTTTCTACGATACCAGACGGTCGCGGGGGCCCCGACGGGTTTCTTAATGTGCCTTTAGCGCCTTCGAGGTCCTTCATTACCTACCAGTCGTAGCCTCGCCCGCATGAACGAGGCGCCGACCCTACCCGAAGAGGACACGGGCGTTGCCCGCGACGACACGCCCGTCGTTCACACCCCTCGTCGCGCCCCGTGGCGTCAACCCGAAGCACTGGTGGCGGTAGTGGGCTTCGTCGGCTTCTGCGCGATTGTTTTGAGTCACGCGACGGCGTTGCTCGAGCCCGACGACTACGCCTACCGCGCGTCGATCGTCGCCCTCAGCCAGGGACACATCCTCCTCAGTAACGCCCAGTATCTCGCGCTCGCCCACTCGCTCAGCGTCCACGGACAAGGTGGTATCGAGCAGTGGCACCACTTAGCCTCCGGCAAGTGGATCAGTGAGAAGAACCCCGGATACCCCTTCTTCGCCGTGCTCTTCTACATGGCGAAGATCCTTCGCTTCGCGCCGCTGTTCTATGGCGCGCTCGCCTGCACCGGCCTCTACCTCGGCGCGAGGGCCTGGCTCGGGCGCTGGGGCGGCACCTTCGCGGTCTGGGTCTACTGCTTCTCGGGCGCCGCCTTGGTGTTCGCGTGGCGCGCGACGATGCCGTCGTTCACCGACGCCTCGCTCATTGCCGCCGGCGCCGGCGGTCTGCTCTGGGTGGCGGTGCGCCGCGAAGCGTCGTCTCGACGACGCCTCCTCGTCGGGCTCGCGAGCTTTCTCGCTCTCGAGGGTGCCATGTTCATCCGCTACACCGACGTGGTGGAGCTCATCGTCGCGGTCGCCGCCGTCGTCGTCTTCTTTCGACCACTGCGCATCTCGAAGGCCACGCTCGCCACGTGGCTCGGCTCCGTGGTTGTCTTTGGCGCATTCCTCTTGGCCTTTAACGACTGGGCCTACGGCCACGCCACGTCGACCGGGTACTCGGCCGGTGAGATTTCGTTCTCGTTATCGGCCTTTTGGCCCAACCTTCGACTCATGCCCGGTCAGCTCGCTCGGGCGCTGCCGCTCTACCTCGTCGCCCTCGTCGCGGTGGTGGCGATCGTCGCCAACTGGCTGCGCACCCGACGCGCCTCGGCGGCCACGCGCGCGACCGGCCGCCGCGACCTCTCCGTCGCGGCGGTGGTGGTCGCGGGGTGGCTCGGGATGTGGCTGTTGTACTTCACCTACACGTGGACCGCGGACATGGCCGGTGGCGGACCCGGTGGTGGTGGCGGTGGCGGTGGTGGCAATACCGTCCACCTCATTCGTTTCTACCTGCCCGCGCTCGGTCTCATCGCGCTCCTCGCCGCCTGGCTCTTTAGCCGCCTCTCTCGAGTGATCAGTTGGAGCGTGGTCGGCGCACTCGTGGTCGCCGCGCTCTTCTCCTTCTACTCAATGGCGGGCGCCGGCGCGGCCGGCGGCTTCCCCGGCGGAGGACCCGGTGGCCACTTCCCGGGCGGTCACGGTCGCTTCCCGGGCGGTCCACCGCCGAGTGGTTTCGGACCTCCCGCCGCGCCGTAGGCAAGGCGAACCGCTACCTTGGTTCGCGTGAGTGAGAACGATTCGACACCCTTTGACGAGAGCGAAGAGATCGCTTATCTCCACTCGACGCCGGTCGAGACGATCCTCGGGAATCATCTCTTCGTCCTCCTCCAAGTCGCGGCCCTGCGTCTCGGCGATACTCCCCCCGACTTAGCCGGGGCCCAACTGGTCATCGACATCGTCTCGGCCATGCTCAACGCCGCCCGGGATCGTCTGGGTGAACACGTCGAGCTCTACCGCAGCGCGTTGGCGGAGATGCAACAGGCCTACGTGCGCGCGGCCAACGCGAAAGCGCCCTAGAGCGAGGTCGCCACCCGCAGGGGCAGCGTGAAGCGCAACCGCAGACCGCCGAGCGAACTCGCCTCCGTGGTCATGGATCCACCCAGCGACTCGGCGACGTCGGCCATGATGCTCATACCGAGGCCCGAGCCACCGGTCTCGCGCGAGCGTGAGTCGTCGAATCGCTGGAACCGCTGGGGTCGCACGCCGTAGACCGGTAGTCCCGGGCCCCCGTCTTCGATCACTAACGTCACGGTCTGCCCATCGGCGTGCAGGGTCACACGCACCGGCGCGTCATCGGGGGTGTGACGCAACACGTTGGTCAAGGCGTTTCCCGTGAGGCGATCGACGTAGTCCGCTCTCGCCTGCATCGTCACGCCACGTTGGATCTCGCGAGTGAGGGGGCGCTCGGGGTGCTCGAGCGCGAAGTCGTGGACCCGAGCACTCACCAGGTCACTCACGTTCACCGGTCGCTCGTCGTGGTGCGGGGCCTCACGCACTTCGGCGAGTAACAAGAGGTCCCGCACCAGGGCCTCCATCCGCTCGACCTCGCGCTGGACGCGCGTCACCGCGCGGGTCTGTTGTTCGGGGCTCGCCTGACCACTGGCGAGGAGGTCGTTGTACCCCTTGACGACGGTGAGCGGCGTGCGCAGTTCGTGGGACGCGTCGTCGATGAACTGTTGCATCGCGCGCGAGTTCTTCGCTTCGACGTCGATGCGTTCTTGGAGCGCCTCGACCATCACCACGAGGGCGCTACGAAGCTCTTGGATGTCGCGACTCCCCTCACTGGGCGGTACCGGTCCGGGCTCGTCCCCGCCCGCCACGTCACCGGCGTAGTCGATGAGGCGCTCCATCGAGCGCAGGTCCCGGCGCATGACCTCGCGCGCCAGCGCCAAGCCCACGAGGGCGATGACGACCGCCGCGAGGGCGACCAGCAGCGCGAGGTGTTCGTTCTGTTTCTCGATGCTCGAGGTCGAGCCGGCGACGACCAGGTAATCCCCGCCGCCGATGTTCAGCGAACGGATCTCGTAGCCCGGCAGGTCGCCCACCTGGGTCACTGAGCGCAGCGACGCCTTGACGTCGGCCGTGCTCGGGTGGCGGCGCAGGGCGTCGCTCGCCGGTGAAGAGACCTGAGTGATCTGACCCGAGGGGAACACGACGTCGAGCGTCAAGTCGTACTGGTCACGCTGGATGACGTAGAGCGCGTTCGAAAGCGCGGTGTCGGGGTTGGAGAGCCCGCTGTCGACGACCGAGTTGATGGAGCTATTCAGCGTCGCGTACTGGGCGCGCGAACTCATCGCGACGGCGAACCATCCAATGGTCAAGGCAATCAACAAAGAGAGGGCGACGAAGAGGAGGGTGAGGCGTGTGGCAATCCTCACTTCTGAGCGGCCTGGTCCACCAACTTAAAGCCCACGCCACGAATGGTGGTGATGGGGGCGAAGTCGTCGCGATGGATCTTGCGACGGACGTAGGAGATGTAGGTGTCGAGCACCGAGGTCTCGGAGTCGAAGTCGATGTTCCACACCTCGCGCAGTAACTGCTCGCGCGTGACCACGCGGTCTTGTCGCTCGAGTAGCACCTCCAAGAGCCGGAACTCCGTCGCCGAGAGGTCGACCGCGTCACCGTCGACGGTGACCTCGTGTCGATCCACGTTCATCGTCAACGGGCCACAGGTATAGGCCTGCTCGTCGCTCTCTTCGAGACCGGTGCGCCGCAGGATCGCCGCCACGCGCAACAACAGCTCCTCGAGGCTGAAGGGCTTGCGCACGTAGTCGTCCGCTCCCACGCGAAGCCCGTGCTCGACGTCGGCGCTGGAATCTCTCGCGGTGAGCATCAGGACCGGCGTCTTGGTGTCGTGCGCTCGAAGCTTCTCTAAGAACTCGAACCCGTTCATGGTGGGCATGTTGATGTCCACCACGCACAGGTCCGCGCTGCCGCGGCGGAGCTGATCGAGGCCGTCCGCCCCGTTGGCCGCACAGCGCACGACGTAGCCCGCGTTGCTCAACGCGTCTTGGAGGAGGTCGCGCACACCCGGTTCGTCGTCCACGATAAGGATTGTCGTCACCGTCGCACCGCCATAGGCCGAGCGTACTGGGTAGGGCCAGGGGTCCGAGTGAGCCCAGAATTTAGACTTTCACAAGAATTCAACAGCGCGCTCACAGACTTCTCGGAAATCCGACCGGTATTCTTGGGGCATGAAGAAGTTATCGGGGCGCAGTATCGTGGCGGTCGCTATGGTCGCGGGGCTGTTTCTCGCCACCCCGCTCGCCGCCTCGGCCGGTTCCGACCGGTCCAAGACCTCGAGTTCGCGCACCTATCACCAAGAGGTGATCGCGTACCGTGAATCACGATACGCCATCCAACTCGCCTTCCAGTCCGCCGTCACGACGGCGAAGGCCAACTATCTCCAGGCGCTATCGATTGCGACCACCTCGGCCGAACGCAGCGCCGCCCAACAAGCCCTGACGACCGCCATCATCCAAGCGGCGTCCCAGCGCAGTGCCGCGCTCACGACCTTGGGCGCACCACCCGTTCGCTCGACGTAGCGTCCGTCGCGTCTAGGTGAGTTTCTCTATCGCGACGGCGTCGTCGCGTCCTTGAAGCCCGACGTCGCGACGAGCGCGCACCCGAGTACCGGCCTCGATGACCCGTGAGCCGTCGGCGATGTTCACGCAGTGGAAGTAGAACTGCCCGCCGTCGTCGCTGCGGATGAACCCGTCGCCACGACGCCCGTCAAATAACTCGACGACCCCGAGCACGTTCACGCCGACGCGACCGAACCTTGTTCTAAGACGCTGATCATCGCCAGCGCGCTCTCGGCGGCCTCGCGTCCCTTATTGGTCTCGTCGGCCTCGGAGCGTTCCAGCGCCTGCTCGACCGTGTTCGTCGTCAGTACGCCGAAGATCACGGGCACGCGGGTGGAGAGTTGCACGTCCTGGACGCCGCGCGCGCACTCGCCCGCGACGAGTTCGTAGTGACCCGTCTCCCCACGGATCACCGCGCCGAGGGTGATCACCGCGTCGTAGGGTCGTTCGGCGTCGGCGTAGGCGAGAGCGAGTAGCGGTATCTCGAAGGCGCCGGGCACCCAGCCCACCGAGATGTCCGCTCGATCGACCCCCGCGGCCTCCAAGGCCGCGAGCGCCCCTTCGAGGAGGCGAAGCGTGATGGCGCCGTTGAATCGAGCACAGACGAGGGCGATGCGAAGTCCCCGACCAACGGCCGTTGGCTCGAGCGACTCACCGGAGCGATCGCGCAGTCCTTCGAGCACCGTGGGATCGAAGGTCGTGTCCTTAGTCGAGGTCATCGAGTCCCTCTAAGAGATGGCCCATGCGTTCGCGCTTGGTGCGCAAGTACTCGATGTTGAACGACGTCGGACGACTCTCGAGGGGAACGCGCTCGACGATGTTGAGGCCAAAGCCCTCGAGGCCGCCGTACTTGATGGGGTTGTTCGTCATGAGGCGCATCGAGGTCACCCCTAAGTCAACGAGGATCTGTGCGCCGATGCCGTACTCTCGCGAGTCGACCGGCAGGCCCTGTTCCAAGTTGGCGTCGACCGTGTCGTGACCCTCTTCTTGGAGCGCGTAGGCGCGAATCTTGTGACCGAGGCCGATGCCGCGACCCTCGTGACCACGAAGGTAGACGACGATGCCCGCGCCCTCGGCGGCGATCTTCGCCAACGCCGTACGCAACTGTGGTCCGCAGTCACAGCGCAACGACCCGAGCGCGTCACCGGTGAGGCATTCGGAGTGCACGCGCACCAAGACGTTCGACACGTCCTCGATGTCGCCGTAGACGAGCGCCATGTGCTGTTCATTGTCGAGCACGCTCTCAAAGACGTAGGCGTGAAACGTGCCGAACTCCGTCGGGAGGGACGCCTCGGCGACGCGCTTGACCAACTTCTCGTGGCGGCGCCGGTAACGGATCAGATCGGCGATGGTCACGATCGGCAACTCGTGACGTTGAGCGAACTCCTCGAGTTCGGGGAGGCGCGCCATGTCCGACTTGTCCTTGGTCACCACCTCGCAGAGCACGCCGGCGGGGAACTTACCGGCGAGACGACAAAGGTCGACGGTGGCTTCAGTGTGACCCGCGCGCTTTAACACACCACCTTCTCGGTAGCGCAGGGGAAAGATGTGGCCGGGACGGTTGAGGTCGTTCGGCCGCGTCGCGGGATCGATCAACGCGCGGACCGTCGCTGCCCGGTCGTGGGCGGAGATGCCCGTCGTGGTGTCGTGGCGATAGTCCACCGAGACGGTAAAGGCCGTTCGCTGGGCCTCGGTGTTGGCCACCACCATCAAGGGCAGGTCCAGTTCGTCGGCTCGCTGGCTCTCTAACGGCACGCAGAAGATGCCCGAGGTGTACTCGAGGAAGAACGCCATCGCCTCGGACGTGACGTCCTGGGCGGCCATGATCAGGTCACCCTCGTTCTCACGGTCCTCGTCGTCGACCACGACCACCATCCCGCCGTTGCGGATCTGGGCGATTGCCTCTTCGATCGTCGAAAGCGCCATTAGACCTCCACGTCAATGCGAATATCTTCACCTACGCGACGCACGTCGACGATCCGACCTCGTCGCAAGGCCTCCATCGTAGGGGTGGAAAGGCCCGCCAGTGCCGCCAACGTGCCCTGGGCACCGGCGAACGCCGCCGCCTGGTACCAGACAATGTGGTTCACCAGTCCGGCGTCTAAGAACGCACTCGTGGTGGTCGGGCCACCTTCGACGAGCAACTGGAGCACGTCGTGATGTCCGAGTTCATCCAGCACGTGCCCGAGATCGCCAGAGAGTTCCAGGCACGGACGCACCCTCGCGTCCTCGGGCGCGCGCCCGAGCACGACCCGCAAGGGCTCGAGGACGATGTCATCCAGTCGAGCCGTGAGCTCGGGGTTGTCGAGTCGCACGGTGTTCGCCCCCACGAGGATCGCTTGGCTCTGGGCGCGCAACACGTGCGCGTCACGACGCGCCTCGGGTCCGGTGATCCACTGACTCGTGCCGTCGGCCATCGCGACGACGCCGTCGATGGTGCTCGCGATCTTCGCCACCACGTAGGGGCGGGTCGTGACGCGATGCCAGATGTAGGGCGCGAGTTGCGCGCGCACCGCCGCCTCTTCGATTCCGACTTCGACGTCCACGCCCGACGCCTTCAACAGCGCGATCCCCTGACCCGAGACGCGCGGGTCCGGGTCGATGGTCCCCACGACCACGCGCGCGACACCGGCTTCGATGATCGCCTCGGCGCAAGGACCGGTACGCCCCACGTGGGAACACGGCTCTAAGGTCACGACCATCGTGGCGCCTCGCGCGGCGTCGCCGGCTCTGCGCAACGCCTCGACCTCGGCGTGGGACTCTCCCGGCGCTTGGGTGTGGCCCTCGCCGACGATCACTCCACGGTCATTGACCAGCAGCGCCCCGACCCAGGGATTAGGGGGCGCGTGAAAACGAGCCTTCTCCCCCTCGTCCATCGCCATGGACATCAGCTCCGTGAGTGAGAACTTCACGTCAGCGCACTCACGGCCGCCGCGCGCAGGGCCGCCGCGGCGGCGAGGGGGTCCTCGCGCGCGAAGATCGCCGAGCCGGCGACCAGAACGTTGGCGCCCGCGCGCACCGCAATCGGCGCGGTGGCGACGTCGATACCGCCGTCGACTTCAATGTCGAGGGCGAGGGAGTTGCGATCGACTTCGCGTCGGGCTTCTTCGACCTTCTCCATCACCTCGGCCATGAAGGACTGACCGCCGAAGCCGGGAAAGACGGTCATCAACAACAACAGGTCGATGTCGCCGAGGAAGGGCGCCACCGCGTGAAAGGGTGTGTCGGGATTGGCGGCGAGCCCGACGCGCAGACCCAACGCGCGGGCGTCCTCGATCAATTGAGCGGTTCCACCGACCTCGACGTGGACCGTGCAGCCGTTCGCCCCCGAGCGCGCGAAGGCCTCTAAGTATCGACCCGGCTCGCTCATCATGAGGTGACAGTCGAAGAACCGCGAGCTGTAGCGACGAAGCGACGCCACGACCGGGGGGCCGATCGAGACGTTCGGGACGAAATGGCCGTCCATCACGTCGACGTGGAGCCAGTCGGTTTCCGCGTCGATGCGCTCGACGTCGTAGCCAAGGTTGCCGAAATCGGCCGAGAGAATTGACGGCGCGATGCGAAACTCGCCCACCGGGCCCGCGTCGATCACCGTCACGCGATCAGCCTAGGTCGACGCACCGTCACGACCACTCGACCAGGGCACTCGCGTTGTAGCGTCCTCGCCACCACGCCCGCGCGTCCATCGTGGGAGATCCTTCCGGTCGGACCGAGTCGACGGCGAAGGAACCCTCGGCGGTGCCCAACACGACCGCGCCGTCGCGCAACGCCACCACGCCGGGGGCCGCAACGGTCTCCACCACGTGTGCTTCGAGCACACCCACCCGCGCGCCCTCGACGAAGCAGTACGCTCCCCCGAGCCGCACGGTACGCAGCGCCAACTCCGCAGAGTTAGCCGGCGAGAGGTGCAGCGTTTCCTTCGTGAGCTTGTCGGCGTAGGTCGCGTCGCCCACTTGGGCCACGGGATTCGCCAACAGCGTGGGCGTGTCGAGCACCTCGATCAGCGCCGCCGCCCCGAGGTGGGCCAGTTCCTCGAAGAGCGTCGCGGCGCTCTTCTCCTCAATGGTGATGCGACGTTCGAGGTGGACGGGTCCCGTGTCGAGGGTCGGCTCCAAGGACATGATCGAGACGCCCGTCTCGAGGTCACCGGCGAGGATGGCGCGCTGCACGGGCGCGGCCCCGCGCCAGCGCGGGAGGAGGGAGAAGTGGACGTTGAGCATCGGTATGAGCGCCAGTAACGAGGCGGGGATGATCGCGCCGTAGGCGACGACGACGCCGCGCTCGGCGCCGGAGGTCTCGACGTCCGCGAGACGATGCGTCACGTGAAGGCCGTGCGCCATCGCCGCTGCCTTGACGGGGCTGGGCGAAAGGGCCGAACCGCGGCCCCGGCGCTTATCGGGTCGCGTCACGACGAGGACGACCTCGTGACCGGCCGCGATCAACGCGTCAAGTGAGGGGACCGCCGCCTCGGGAGTACCGAGGAACGCGAGACGCATCTAGTCACCGAGCAGTTGTCGGAGTCCGTCGTGATCGTCACGGTTGAACGTCAGGCGACGCTTGCGCAGGGTACGTTTCGCCTCTCGGCGCTGCTCGTCGGTCAATCGTTCGACCAACAAGACGCCGTCTAAGTGGTCGCACTCGTGTTGGAAGATGCGTCCCTCGTACTCGTTGGTCTCAATGTCGAGTTCGTTGCCCGCTAAGTCGTAACCCCTGAGGTGCACCTCATTCGCGCGGACGATCTCCCAACTGAGCCCGGGTACCGAGAGACAGCCTTCTTCGTAGGTCCACTCGCCCGAGGTCTCCACGATGACCGGGTTGATGACGGCGTGAGGTCCCTCGCCCTTGTCGTAGACGAAGAGTCGCTTCTGGACCCCAATCTGATTGGCCGCCAGGCCTACGCCCGGGGCCTGGTGCATGGTCACGATCATCGACTCCACCAGGGCGGCGAGCTTCCCGTCGATCTCTTCCACCTCGGTGGTGGGGGTGGTCAGGACCGGGTCGCCGTAGGTGCGAATGGGCAGCGTCGTCACGCAACCACGTTACCGTGGCCCACTTGGACCCCTCGGCTCAGTTCACCGCGACGCGGATCTTCCCCGAGGGTCGCGGCGTCTCGCGGAGCGCACGGGTGAGCGTCCCGACGTCCTTCGCGCGTAACGAATAACCCGCCGGCGTCTCGATGACCTCAATCGACGTATCCGTCATGGCCGCGACGAAGTCCGCCGCTCCCTCGCCCGTCACCTCGGCACTGGCCGCGAAGGGTTCGAGTCCCAGCAACCGTGCCGTCTCAACGTCGTCCTCAATGATGCCGTCGAAACTCGCCGTTTCGATCGCGCGAAGTACGACGTCGTCCCCGCGGCGAGTCTGCAGCACCACGAGGCCACGACCGTCGCGACGCGAGCCCACCAGTCGGGCGGCCTTGCCCACCGCGGTAATGGCCGCACGTCGGGCGGAGTCTCGCGGGGCCAGCAGGTACTGGTCGAAGTCGACGAAGATCACGACCCCCGCTCGTCGAACGCGCTGCCAGGTCGCCTCGGTACCCACGACGACGCGCTCGAGGGGCACCGCCTCGTCGCTCGCGGCCGTGAGTTCACTCACGCTTCGCCCCAACTGGGCACTGACGTCGCGCGCCAACGTCGTCACGCCGACGCGCAGGCGCTTGAGATTCGTCGATCCGCACGCTCGACAAAAGAGTGCCCGAGTCTCGTGAGCGTCGGCGCAGGTGAGCTGTCCCTCCACCTCGAACTCGGCCTGGTGGCAGGTCGCACAGCGGGCCAGCTCGCCGCACGACTGACAGGCGAGGAGTCGTCCGCTCCCGAGGCGCTGGTGGATCACCACGACCGCCACGGCCTCCTCGCCCTCTAAGGCGCGATGCGCCGCGTCGAGCGCCCGGCGACTTAACACGCCCTCGTGGGGGTCGGCCTGGCGGCGGTCGATGACCTCGACCCGAGGCCACCCCCCGACGAGGTCCTCGCTCGTCGCGAAGGTGCCGCCATCGAGCAGCGAGGGCGAGGGGATCATCGAGGTCAACCACAGCGGCGCTTGGTCGCGGGCGCATCGTTCGCGTAGCGCGGCGACCGCCTCCCAGGTCGGCGACGCGCCCGAGCGATACGACTCGTCGTCGGCGTCAATGACGACGGCACCGGCGACGCGCGGCACCGGCGCGAGGGCCGTCCCGCGCGCGCCGATCACCACCGGCCATCCCGCCCGCGCGCGCTCCCACTGCTCCGGGGTCGCCACGGCGAGGCCGCGCTGTTCGAGTCGACCGGCCAGTCGCGTGGCCCAGCGCTCGTTGGGCACGAGCACCAAAAGAGACCCCTCTCGCTCGCGCGCGCTCTCGTAGGCGCCCAGCACCAACGCCAGCGGGTCGAACGTCGGCGCGAGTTGCCACACCCCGGGTGCGGCCCGCCACGCCACCTCGGCCACGTTGGCCGCGAGCGGCGCCGCGACGGGGGGCGTGGGTAGCACGCTCACCACGCGCGAAGGTGAGGCGGCCAAGAGAAAGCGGCTCCACGACCCGTACCACCGCTCGCCGGCCCAGCGCAGGAACGCAAGCGCGGAGGGTGGCGGACCGTAGCCGAGCCACTTCTTCACGGGCTTAAGGTCCGGGGACGGTACTGCTTCTTCGATCACCCAGCCGCGCACCGAGCGGTGGTTGAAGTCCACCCGCACCCGGTCACCCACCCCGACCTGAGCCGTCGCGTCAGTGAGCGCGTAGTCGAAGGGCCGGTCGACCGCGGCGACCTCGGTGATAATGCGAACCGCGCGGGCGGTCACTAGGTCAGCGACAGTTCCCGGCGAAGGTCGTCGAGGCGCGGCGTCTGCTCCCAGGCGAAGCCCTGGTCGGTGCGGCCGAAGTGACCGTAGGCGGCCGTGCGCTGGTAGATCGGCCGACGTAGGTCCAGGTCGCGAATGATCGCCGCCGGACGCAGGTCGAAGAGCGCGTCGACGGCTTTGGCGATCTTGGCGCGGTCCACTCGTTCGGTGCCGAAGGTCTCGACCAACACCGAGACCGGCCGCGCGACGCCGATGGCGTAGGCGACCTGGACCTCACAGCGCTCGGCCGCGCCGGAGGCGACGACGTGCTTGGCGACCCACCGCGCCGCGTAGGCGGCGGAACGGTCGACCTTGGAGGGATCCTTGCCGGAGAAGGCCCCGCCACCGTGGCGGGCCATCCCGCCGTAGGTGTCGACGATGATCTTGCGACCGGTGAGACCGGTGTCGGCGTGGGGACCGCCCAGGACGAACTTGCCCGAGGGGTTGACGAACACCCGCATCGAGGAGGTGTCGAGGTCACTCGGCAACATTGGTCGAATCACGTGGTCGATCACGTCGCGCTGGATCGTTTCGTGGTCGTAGCCGTCTTCGTGCTGGGTTGAGACGAGCACCGTCTCGACCCCGACCGGACGGCCCTCCTCGTAGGCGATGGTCACCTGGGTCTTGCCGTCGGGTCGTAGGTAGGGCACCTGGCCGGATCGTCGTACCTGGGAGAGGCGCATCGAGAGTCGGTGCGCCAGCCAGATCGGTAGCGGCATGTAGTCCTCGTTGTCGTTGCAGGCGTAGCCGAACATCATGCCCTGGTCTCCCGCACCGAGGGCGTTCAGTTCGTCCTCACCACCGAGGCCACTGCGGTGCTCGAGCGCGACGTCCACCCCGCCGGCAATGTCGGGGCTCTGGCGGTCCAGCGAGACCAGCACCGCGCAGTTCTTTCCGTCGTACCCCTTGGCGCCGTCGTCGTAACCAATCTCCAAGATCGTTCGTCGCGCCACCGCGGCGATGTCGACCACGGCGGTGGTGGTGATCTCACCGGCGACCACGCACAGCCCCGTCGTCAGCAGCGTCTCACAGGCCACGCGCGCCATGGGGTCTTGGGCCAGGATCGCGTCGAGCACCCCGTCCGAGACCTGGTCAGCCATCTTGTCGGGGTGGCCTTCGGTCACCGATTCGGAGGTAAAGAGCGTGCGATCGCTCATGAGGGGCCGTCTTCGAACATTGCAGCCACCCTAGCCAAGATCGCCACGGCGACCGCTTCTTTCGAGCGCAGCGAAACGCGCTCGGCCACCTCGTCGCGGTCCAGCAGGACAACCTCATTGGTTTCGTGCATGAAGCCCGCGCCCGGTGCGGCAACGTCGTTCACCACGAGCAGGTCGACACGTTTTTCTCTCAATTTCGCGCTCGCGTTGGCCATGACGTTGGTGGTCTCGGCGGCGAAACCGACGATCAACTGTCCGCGTTGGCGTTGCGCCACGAGTTCCGCCAGAACGTCGGGTGCGGGGGTGAATCGCAGTTCGGGTACGCCTTCGCGCTTCTTAAGCTTTTCCTTCGACGCCGTCAGCGTGAAGTCCGCGACCGCGGCGGCCATGATCACCACGTCACTGTCCAGCGAACGCTTCATCATCGCGTCGTACATCTCCGCGGCACTTTCGACCGCGACGACGTCAATCGCCCGTACGGTATCGAGGCTGAGGGGCAGTTCGACGGTCGAGACCAGCGTGACGCTCGCGCCCTGGCGCGCGGCGACTTCGGCGAGCGCGTAGCCCTGGCGGCCCGAGGACCGATTGGAGAGCACCCGCACCGGGTCGATCGCCTCGCGGGTGCCGCCCGCGCTGATGAGCACGCGGCGGCCGCTGAAGGGACCACGGTATCCCTCAACGATCGCCTCGACCAACGCCGCGATACGCGTCGGTTCGGGCAGACGACCGACGCCTTCGTCGCCGCCCGCGAGGGCGCCGCGCTCGGGCTCCATCACCATCACCCCGCGTCGGCGCAGCGTCGCGAGGTTCTCTTGCACCGAGGGCTGTTCCCACATCTCGGTGTGCATCGCCGGACACAACAGCACCGGCGCGCGCGTGGCGAGCAACGTCGCCGTCAAGAGGTCGTCGGCGAGTCCGGTGGCGTACCGCGCGATGAGGTGCGCGGTGGCGGGCGCCACCACGACCAACGCGGCGTGCTGGCCGAGGTAGGTGTGGGGAATGGGCGTCGTCGGGTCGCCGTAGAGGGAGGTGCGCGCCGGTTCACTCGCGAGCGCCGAAAAGGTCACGGCCCCGACGAAGCGGGTGGCGTCCGGCGTGAGTACCGGCGCGACGTAGTAGCCCTTATCGCGCAAGAGACGCAGGAGTTCGACCGATTTGTAGGCGGCGATGCCGCCGGCAACGCCTAAGACGATGCGGTGAGTCGACGAACTAGGCGTCGCGGAGGGCATCGG
>Ga0302320_10004604_pt1 | contig 31277 bp, 25 predicted proteins | sample Bog_T0_3_FD_202130 | JGI IMG/M metagenome (GOLD analysis project Ga0302320, IMG submission 202130) | Peat permafrost microbial communities from Stordalen Mire near Abisko, Sweden - Bog_T0_3 | ecosystem: Environmental > Terrestrial > Soil > Wetlands > Peat | place: Sweden: Abisko, Stordalen Mire... | reverse complement strand
TGGCCTTACTTATAATCAGGGGACCTGAATGAGGTGACTGTTTCTATCTTCCTCATCCGTGAACCTAGTCCCTTGGTCGAGCGTTGTCAAATCGCACTCTCTTCCAATACAAGATGAGCCTGAAGGAAGACGTACGGACACTTTCGGAGCTCTGGTCCTGGCTACTGTGGCAGATCATCCCTCTGGAGGGAGCAGGGGGATTCATCCCCCTGAAAAAAAGGCACCGATTGAGGGGCCTTTAGGCCCGGATTCGTGCGATCCCAGACAAGTAGAACTTTTAGGTGCGACCAGCTTGCGATAAAGGCCAGATTGTGAATGTACGTGGCTTTAGTCGCCGAGGGATGGCCCTTCTCGAAGGTCGGCTTTCACCACAGTCCCCCACCGGTCTTTCCGACCTTCCACGGATGAAACAAGGGTGCGTGGTGCTGTAGAGTTTTGTTGTGCGGTTGGCACAGAGGTCGTTTTATCCTTGGTGCTCGCAGCCCTTACCACAGTCGGACCCGGGACCCTTGAGCACCTCCACTTGTGCCACGGGCGGCTTCGCCGCCCCGGAGCACGTCGATTAGAGTTCTTGACACGGGGTTCCACGCCCGCCGCGCAAAAGGAGCGACGATGGAAGTTCTTCACCCCGTTTGTGCCGGTCTGGATATTCACAAAGAATCAGTGGTGGCCTGTGTGCGTCACATGGCCCAAGGCAAGGTCACCACGGTGGTCAAGACCTTCAAGACCACTACCGAGGCATTGTTGGCGTTGTCGGAGTGGTTGGCTCAGCACAGCGCAACCCACATTGCCATGGAGGCAACCGGCGTTTATTGGAAGCCGGTTTGGCATATTCTCTCCGACGGCGAGTTTCAACTTGTACTGGCCAACGCTGCGCATGTAAAGAACGTGCCTGGGCGCAAGACGGACGTCAACGACGCCATGTGGCTGGCCGACCTGATGGCGCATGGGTTGATCCGGGCCAGCTTCGTGCCCGATGAGCCCACCCAGCAGATGCGCGACCTGCTGCGCACCCGCAAGCAGTTGGTGCGCGAGCGCTCCAGCCACACTCAGCGCATTCAGAAGACGTTGGAGGACGCCAACATCAAGCTGGACACGGTCGTGACTGACATCCTCGGCCTGTCGGGTCGGCGCATCCTCGAAGCCTTGATCGCTGGCCAGACCACGCCACAAGCCCTGGCCACGCTGGCCCATCGCAACATCAAAGCCTCCACCGCTGATCTGGAGGCCTCGCTGCGCGGTCGGGTCACAGCGCATCACCGCTTCCTGCTCAAGCTTCATCTGGATCAAATCGCGGCCATCGATGTGGCCATCGCCAGCATCGACAAGGAGGTTGAGGGCAACATCGAACCCTTTCGCCAAGCCATCGAACAACTGAGTGCGATTCCCGGCTTCAGCCAACTGGCGGCTCGCGTGGTGGTTTCCGAGATCGGCATCGACATGAGCCGTTTTGAGACTGCGGGCAATCTGGTCTCCTGGGCTGGCCTGTGTCCGCGCAACGACGAGACCGCCGGCAAGCGCCGCTCCACAAAAATGAAAAAGGGTGCGCCCTGGCTGAAGACTGTTCTGATCCAATGCGCTTGGGCGGCGGCGCGCACCAAAGGGAGCTACTTCCAAGCCCAATACCACCGCCTGCGTTCCCGCTCGGGAGCCAAGAAGGCTATCGGCGCCGTGGCCGCCGCGCTGCTGACAACGGCCTACCATATGCTCAAGAACGGAACCCTATACCAGGATCTCGGCCCCAACCACTTCGATCAGCAAGCCAAACAAAGACACGTCCTGCGCTTGCTCAACCGCTTGGAAAACCTCGGATTCGAGGTACAAATCAAGCCCAAGGCCGCATAACCGGAGGGTTGTTTCTGATTAGGTTGCTGCGTACCGGAGGTGAGCTATATCGAGCAGACCGGGGCCATGAATCGCTGTACGGTGAGCCAGAGTGAAAGAAGGAAGCCTATGTCAGATGAAACGGTTGAAGAAACTCCGAGAACAAACTCAGGTGCACTCTTGGCGGCGATTGCCGTGGCCCTCCTCTTGGGAATCGGCGGACTGATCTGGAGTTACACACTGAGCAGCAAGGTCGCTGCCCAGCAACAAGCACTAGCTGATATTACGGCGCAGAACTCCAAGCTGGCTGCGGCACAGGAGGAAACCAATGCGCGCGTGAATGTCGCCACGGATGAGTTGAAGACCTCGTTTGGCATCACGCAGAAGCAGATGGACGCACGGTCCGCGGCGCTCCAGGTCCGCGAAGTCCGCGGAGAGCAGACAGCGGCACGGTTGGCCACCGCGCAACAGCAAACCGCGGGACAGGTGGCGGCGGTTTCAACCGCTATGGCCGACGTCCGGACGGACGTCGGCGGCGTCAAAACGGATGTAGCCAAAACAAAGAGCGATCTGGCCGACACCAACACGCAGCTCACGTCGATGAAGGGCGACCTGAATGGCCACAGCAGCCTGATTGCGCGGAATGGCTCCGAATTGGAGATTCTGAAGCACAAGGGCGACCGGAACTACTACCAGTTCACCCTGGTGAAGAGTGTGAAGCAAGAGGTGGGGACGGTGAGCCTGGTGCTGAATCGGGCCGACTCGAAGCGGAGCAAGTACACCATCACTGTCTTCTCTGACGACAAGCAGTACCAGAAGAAAGACAAGAGCCTGAACGAGCCGCTTCAGTTCCTCAGCGGGAAGGACCCCATGTTGTTCGAGATTGTGGTGAACAACGTGAGTGCCAAGAACACCGTCACCGGTTACCTGTCTTCTCCCAAGGGTGCGCCGGCAGCGGCGGTGGTTGCCGAACGGTAGAACGTCAAACGGCTGCACGCACTGATTGCGCTGGCAGCGCTGCAAAGTTTCTATCCAGGTTTTTTCGCCGCTTGAAGTCATACCCAATCTGGGTGTCCCAGGTCTCGATCATGAGGCCTGGGAAATCAAAAACCCAAGAAACAAAATCACCCAGTCAACAATCTCGAAGCGCCTGACGCGATTTCCCTGTTCACCGCGAACCGCAGCGCAGCCATGCCTGCTCAATGAACGAGTCGGTCATCCCCGCAATGTAATCGGCCACCGTGCGCGCCAGTCCCTGGGCCTCAATCTGTGCGTGGTGGTCGGCGGGCAATCGGCTGGGATCGGCAATCAAAAAGGCGAACAGCGTCTGCACCACCTGCGTTGCGTGCTCGTGGCCGTCTTCCATGCCGGGTGAATTGTAGAGATTGTCGTAGAGGAATCGCTTGGCCAAAGCCCGCTCTGCCTCCATGCCTTCGCTCAAAACGGCCACACGGCCCGGAGCGCGGCGGATCTCCTGCAAACTCGTCGCGCCTGACTCGCCAATCCGCCGGCGCACCTCTTGCAGCAGATCGGTCACCAGCAGGTTGAGCACGCGCTTGAGCGTCTCGTTGATCGTCAGCTTGCCTGCGGCGCTTGGATACTTACGTAAAACCTCATCGTGCACCCTGCGGAACAGCGGCACATCCGCCCGCACCTGCGCCAGGTTGAGGATACCGGAGTCGAATCCATCGTCGAAGTCGGCGGCCAGGTAAGCGATCTCGTCGGCAAGGTCGATGAGCTGCGCTTCGAGCGGCGGAAACTCATCCAGCAAGTATTCCGCTAGTTCCGGATGCACTGTCGCCGAATAGTCGCGCGAGTGCTTCACAATCCCTTCCCGCACGCCGAGCGTCAGGTTCAAGCCGCGAAACGCCGCATAGCGCTCTTCAAACCAGGTCACAATCCGTAGCGCATGCAGATTATGGTCGAAGCGCAGTCCGTGCTCCTGCAGAGCTTCATCGAGCGCTTTCTCTCCGGCATGTCCAAACGGCGGATGACCAATGTCGTGCACCAGCGCCAGGGCCTCAGCCAACTCCGCGTTTAGTCCCAGCGCTCCGGCCAGCGTGCGCGCAATCTGTGCCACCTCCAGCGTGTGCGTCAAGCGGCTGCGGAAGTGATCGGAAGTGGCTTCAGCGCCAACCCGCGTGAAGACCTGTGTCTTCCCCGCCAGGCGGCGAAAGGCGCGCGAGTGCAGAATGCGCGCCGCATCGCGCGCAAAGGGAGTGCGGTAAGCGTGCGGCGGCTCTTGAAAGACGCGTGCAGTGAGCGGGGAGTCGACAGCGCCGCTTACGGCGAGCGCGCGAGCCAGCGGGAGCGGTGCGATGCTTGCGGGTTGCGTCATCGTTCCCTTGGGTGGGTGATGTTTCCCTTCACGTCTTGGTTATACCGCAGTTGGGGACAGCTTCGCCTGGAAAGCGATCCTTACGTGCCGGTTATCACCATGGAGGTAGGTATCAGGTGCTATAAAGATTCCCATACCGTTGGATTGGACAACCCCGATGGAACGGGAGTACGATCCAGCCAAATTTTGCAGCCGGCCGGCCCGTGTGAGGAAATTTGGGTCGCGGCGCAAACAGCTTTTCACATCCGGACCGGAGGCAAGCATGAGAGTGATGCAGAAATTAGCTGCGAGTGGTTTGGCGCTGGGCATGATGTTCACAGCGGGATGCGGGGCCCGGCATTCGGACAAAGAGGTCTTCTACTTGATCGCCACCAACGTGAACCTGCCTTACTGGCAGACTGCCGCGGCCGGATTCAAAGCGGCTGCGGCGCAGTACAAAGTGACGGCGAAGGTCGCTGGCCCCGATACCTACGATCCAAAGGCGGAGTTGACCGAACTGCAGAATGCCGTGGTCGCCAAGCCGTCTGGCATTCTCATCTCGGTGGCGGACGCCTCCGTTCTTCAATCGGGGATCGATGCGGCCGTGGCTGCCGGTATCCCGGTCATCACCATGGATTCCGACGATCCGGGCAGCCACCGTCTGTTCTTCATCGGGACCAACAACCTGGACGCCGGGCGGCTGGGCGGCAAGCGTATCATCCAGAAGCTGGGCGGCAAAGGGAACGTCGAGTTCTTCACCCTCGGTGGTCAGCCCAACACCGATGAGCGGCTGAAGGGATTCAAGGACGTGTTGGCGGGCCGGCCCGACATCCACATCGTCGACGTCTTCGATATCAAGGGCGATGCGCGCAATGCCTTCGACAAGGCGCAGCAGGACCTGGCGCTGACCGGCCCCAAGAAGATTGACGCCTTCGTCTGCCTCGAAGCTTCTTCAGGCAAGACCGTTGCGGATGCGATCAAGCGTGCCGGCGGTGGACGCGAACTGGTGGCCTTCGATGTGGACCAGGACACCCTGGATGCCATCAAGGCAGGCACCATCGACGCGACCATCGCGCAAAAGCCCTACACCATGGGATATGTCGGGTTGAAGTCCCTCGACGAAGTCTTCCACGATCCGCCGAAGCAGCTGAATAAGGACTACAGCGCTGACTCGTTCTCGCCCTATCCGACGTTTGTCGATACCGGCACCTCGCTGGTGGATTCCAGCAATGTGGACTTGTACATCGCCGGAGCTGCCGCCAAGTAATCGCTATGGCATTTTTGCTTCTGCTGTAAACTTCCGTGCCCCATCCTTTCCGCTTTTTCCTGCGCAAAGGGTGGGAAACCCATGAACTCCAGGTCTACACCATTTCCGAGACTGCCATAATCACAGCTTAAACGTTCAAAACAGGGAGGGCGCGGCATTGGCCGCGCCCTCCCTGTTACGTGCTTTCTCAGATAATCATGGGATAAAAACCAGCGCTGTCATCCTGATCGAGCGCGGCGATTCGAAGGATCTGCGGCCGCTCTTCCGGACTCCCGCCTATTCTGGCTTGGGTGAGCCCGTCGCGTTATCCTGTTTGGCCAGCTTCACGCGGGCGCTTTCCAGCTTCTTTTGCACCTTCGTGACTTCGCCCGGTTCAACCTCCGAGGGCGAGGCCTTGGCATAGCCGGCCAGCGAAAGCTCCCATTGTGCGGCGGCCAGGCGGATGCGGCCGGTCTTTTCGTAAAGCTCGCCCAGATGGTCGTGCACGGCTGGGTCGGTCTGGTCCCGTTCCACGGCGCGGCGCAGATTCTCCTCGGCCTCTTCATACTGCCCCAGCTTGAAGTAGGCCCAGCCCAGCGAATCGAGATATGCACCGTTCATGGGGTCCAGATCCACGGCCTTGCGAATCAGCTTCACCGCCTCCGGCAGGCGCACGCCCTTGTCGGCAAGCATGTAGCCCAGGTAATTGAGGGTCATCGCACTGGAGGGATCGAGTTCCAAGGCCTGGCGGAAGTATTGTTCCGCCGGCTCGTAATGCTTCTGACGTTCGGCGAGGGCGCCCTTCAGGAACAACAGGTAGGTGCGGTCTTCAGTCTTCGTGGCAAGCGGCGTCGCCTTGGCGTAGGCGTCTTCCGCATCTTTCCAGCGGCGCATCTCGGTATAGAACTGGCCAAGCTTCACCCAGACCAGCCGGTCCTTGTCGGAGTTGTCGAGCAGCCCCTTGGTCATCGTCAGGGCTTCTTCGTTCTTGCCCTGCTCCACCAGCGTGCCCGCCAGCATCAACTTCAGATCCAGATCCTTGGGCTTGGCATCCACCGCCTTCTTCGCCACTTCGACGGCCTTGTCGAACATCTTGGCTTCGCCATACACCTCGACCTGGGCTTCCAGCCCGCGCACCGTGGTGTCACCCCCCATGTCAATCATCTTCTGGTAGGTGGCAATGGCTTGATCGGTCTTGTTCTCTTCGTGATAGACCTGGCCGAGCCGCTCCAGGAAAAAGCCGCGATTGGTCTTTTCTTCATTGGTGTAGGCGCCGTTCGCATGCGAAGTCAGGTCCACCATCTTTTCGTACGTCTGCGCAGCCTCATCGAAGCGCCCCAGCACATCCAGCAGCAGGGCTTCGTTGTAGCCCGCTTCCAGAGAGCTCGGATCCTGCTTGCGCGCCTTGCGGATTGTGGCCAGTGCATCCTCGTACTTGCCTTGCCGGCGCTGAATTTCGCCAATGTGAATCAGGGCCTCGGTATTTTCCGGGTCGGATTCAGCCAAAAGCTTGAATTGCTTGAGCGCCTCATCGAGCTGGTTGTCGGCCAGCAACGCCTGGCCCAGCGCATCCAGCGTATGCGCATCGCCGGGGTCCATGTCGGCCGCACGCTCGTAGGCCGCAATTGCGTCCTTGGGCTTTTTCACCTGGTCGTACGCCGCGCCCAGCGCCACTTCCATCTTCGGGCTGCGATCGCTTGCTGGAACCGCTTCAATCACCTGGATGGAGTGGTTGATGTCGCCGCTCTCGGCATAAAGGCGGGCCAGGTTCAGCACCACTTCCTCGGACTCGGGTTCGATGGCCTGCGCCGTCTTGAACTGATCCTCCGCCTTTTTGGGCTCGTGTTTCACGGTGTAGAGCTGCCCCAGCACCATACGGTCCTCAATGCCCTTGGGTTGCAGCGAGACAATCTTTTCAAACTCGGCGATGGCCTGGTCCAGCACGTTGCCGGAGGGAGAAGTGGAAGATACCGCATTCGAAGCGTCGCTCAACTGGCGCAGGTAGATGCGGCCCAGCAGCTTGTGCGCTTCCAGGTTGTCGGGTGCGTTCTTCACAAGCGCGCGCGCCGTGGTTTCCGCTTCGTGGATGTGGCCGGTCCGGAAGTACAGGTCCGCCAATCCATCGTTCAATTGCGGAGAATTCGGATCCGCATCGAGCGCGTACTTGTACTCGTCGACAGCCAGGCGTGAAGAATCTGCATTTCCGGTCTCCAGCGCCTGGTCCTCATAGATGTTGGCCAACGCGAGGTGATAGTAGGACACGGCGCGATCCGGCGCTGGCCCGGCATTGGCAGCCTGCGCCGCGGCGGTACCTGAATTGGACGACGCGAGGGCGGGTTGCACCGGCTTGCTCTGGGTTGACTGCGCGCACGCGGGAACCGCCGGCAGCAGCGACAACGACGCGGCGGCAAAGCACAGCAAAGAGGGCAAAACAACGATTTTTATCTTCATCATCCTGGAGATTCCGTGTTGCTTTAGCCGAGCGATGGCAGCTCATGCCCGTTCCCATCCGGACCCGGGAACCGCGCAGGCAGCCGGTCGGACCGGCTTTGCCTACTGTAGAGACGATTTTACAGGCCATTCGTCGCAAAAGCGCGCCGGATTCAGGGATTTTCTGCCCACCGCGTCACGACGGTCACACGGCTTCCCGCCGTTCCCGCCGGGAATCGCGCGTACCCTCAACCTATTTTGACGCTGCAACCTTCTTTGCTGATCGCCCGCCATCTTGCGGGTCTCAGCGCTCGCCTTGAGCCAATCCATCAACAGGGAGGTTTCGTCCACCGTGGGTGCTCTGGGGTCCGCACTGGAGGAATCGACGATTCCGGCCAGTTTGATCCGCGAATAGGCCGCTCTCGGTGCGAGCGGTGTGCCGATGGTCACGGTGGAACGTTCATGGAGACACGGCGGGCCCTTCAGGATTTTGGGCTTCCGGGGAGCCACCCGTGTTCGCGCAGGGATTGGAGCTGGCGGTGCAGCACTTCGGCCTGGCGCTCCAGGCGCTCAAGCAGTGGCTCGCCGGGGTGGTCCTGCGTAGGAATGGCCGGCCCTAGCGCCAGCGTACCGGGTTCCGGCCAAAGGATGTGCCCGGGCTCCGGCCAGGTTTGCTGTTCCAGCCATTGCAGCCGACGGTCGAGGAGTTCCAAGCGGCTTTGCACCGGACCGGACAACTTCCACTCCCATTCGCCGTCCAGAGCGGTAAGGGTCGTGACGGACTGCGCAAAGCGGCGAAGGTAGGTCACGAAAGATGCAACAAACTGCGCGAACGGTCGCCGACGCGGCCAGGATTCGGCGAACAACCGCTCTAGGGATTCCTCCGTATCGTTATGAGCCAGTCCCGTGGCACGGCGCGCCTGCGCCAGCAAGCGAGAAGAGCGCGAACGCGTTCGCCAGCTGTCTGCCAACTGGGCCAGATAGCGGCGGTCGGCGGAGAGGGAAGCCCGCAGAAACTCCGCCGCCCGGTCCCGCTCGTAGATCGGAAACAGGAAAGCCATCGCCAGCAGAGAGATGGCCGCGCCCCCGATCGTGTTGCCGGTCCGAATCAGTGCAAGTTGCCAGTCGCCGGAATACGGAAGCCAGGCCAGGACAAAGGCCGGGGTCAGAAAAAATGCGAACGCCGTGTAGCTCACCGGCAAGATCGCAATCGCAAACAACGCCAGCGGAAACAGAACCGCCGCTGTCGCCAACTGCGAGTGCAGGGTTACGGCCAGCAGGGCAGCCACGATGCCGCCGCCCACCGTGCCGCCAATCCGCTCCAGTCCACGCCGCATGGTTCCCGATACATGCGGTTGCAACACGATGAGCGAGGTCATCAGCAGCCAGTAGCCGTGGTTGATCTTGAACAGCAGCACGATCGTCACGTCCAGCCCGCACACCAGCGCGACACGCCCGGCATGTCGCAGGATCAGGGACTTGGCGGAAAAATTCGCGGTAAGCTCGTCGCGAACGCGGCCGAGATTCCAGCCCTGGCGCATCCCCGCCAGCCGCGCAACCACATCCCCCGCGTGGCCGACCGATGGATTGGCCGAGCCATTCAGCTGGATCGCGGGCGTCTTGCCCAGACGGGCAAGAGAAGCGCTCTCCAGGGACGTATCGAGCAGGGAAGCCGCCTCGATAATCTGAGCGATGAGGAACCGCGTGCCGGAACTGGAGAGGTCGACGCAGTCTTGAAGAGAAGTGGGTACGCGCTGCAGCGCAGTTCGCCCGGCCTGGACGGCGTCCGCGTTCACTCCCGTTTTGACCAGGATGGAGGCAACGCATTGCGCCGCCGCGCGCAGATCGGCCAGGCTGGATAAGCTGCGATCGTCGCAGCGCGAGGCGACCGAATCGTTCTCCAAGTGCTCAGCCAGCGCGATGGTACGGGCGATCAGCAGGTCGGCATGTTCCAGCAGCACCACCAGGTGATGCCCCTCGGCAGTCTCCGACTGGCGCTCGGCGCGGATCGCAGCGACTGCTTGCCAGCCCGTTTCCACGGCTCGGCGGATGCGGTACTGGTGGTGCCGCGCCAGGCGATGCCACAACGCCGGGCGCGTGCGCGGGCGAAGGTCGGCGGGGTGGCCGTCTTGTAAAGAAGAATCGCGTATTGGCGGAGCAGACGGGGCCTGTGCTCGGGATGCCACCGGCCCGACGCGCCCGGCCAAAGTGCTGATGGAAGCCAGGAACGAGGCCAATTCTTCGTAGCATCCCGCCACAGCCGCTCGCACCGGGCGATAGGCGTCCAGTGGCCAAAGCAGCAAGGAAAGCACCGTAGCCCACGCACCTCCCGCAAGCAGAAGTAGCGCGTGCGTCAGTGCACCGTGCAAATCCGAGGTCGGCGCGCCGATGCCGCAAATGAAGATGACCTGGACCAGCAATCCCGCCGAGGAGAACGGCTGGCCAAGCACCGCCAGGTAGCTCCACGCAAAACAAAACAGCAGCGTGACCGGAAACGCCCAGCGCAGATTGCCTCCAGCCAGTGAGCCGACGAACAACCCGGTCGCTCCGCCCAGCGAGAGCGTCGCCAAGCTCGCTATGCGGGTGCGATACGGACCGCCGGTGTCGGCCAGGATGGCCTCAAAGCCGCCCAACGCCGCCCAACCCAGATCCGGCATGCCCAGCACATCGCCGAGCAGCAAAGGAGCGCACAACGCCACCCCCGCGCGCAGCCCGCGAAACCAGTCCATCTGCGCCGCCACTGCAAGCATGCGAGTGCCGATGCGAGACCACGACTGGGGAACAGTCTTCATGCGCACACTCGTAATTCAGTGCCGGAAATGGCGAATGCCGGTGAACACCATGGCCATGCCCAGCCTGTCCGCCGCGTCAATCACGTCTTGATCTTTCACCGAGCCACCCGGCTGAATCACGGCCGTCGCCCCGGCCGCCGCCACGGTCTCCAGTCCATCAGGGAAGGGAAAGAAGGCGTCGGATGCCGCCACGCATTCCTTCAGTGGCAGCACCGCCTTCATGGCGCCAAACTTCGCCGCATCCACGCGGCTCATCTGCCCTGCGCCCACGCCCAGCGTCTGCCCGTCCCGCGCGTAGACAATCGCATTCGACTTCACATGCTTGCACACGCGCCACGCAAACAGCAGGCTGCGCAACTCCTCCGCCGTCGGTGGACGCCATGTGACAATCTTCAAGCCTTGGTCGAGGTCTGCAGTGTCGATGCGCCCCGTATCGGCATCCTGCAAGAGAAGGCCGCCCGATACATGTTTGACGACAGGCCGCGCCGGAGCAGCCTGAATTTCAACGAGCCGCAAATTCTTCTTTGCGGCAAAGCGCTCCTTCGCCTCAGCGGTGAACGACGGTGCCGCAATCGCTTCTACAAACAGCTTCGCGATCTCCGCGGCAGCTTCTCCATCCACCGGACGGTTGATGCCGATGACGCCGCCAAAAGCAGACACCGGGTCGGCAGCCAGTGCCTTCTGGTAAGCCTCCAGCACCGTCGAGCCGGTGGCTGCCCCGCATGGGTTGGTGTGCTTCATAATGATCACCGCAGGCTCGTCGAACTCCTGCGCCAGCTCCCAGCATGCATCCAGATCCACCAGGTTGTTGAAGCTGAGTTCCTTGCCCTGCAACTGCAGCGCACCCGCCACGCCCATACCCGTGCCATCCGCATAGAGCGCCGCGCGCTGGTGGGGATTCTCGCCATAGCGCAAAGCCTGCGCCAGCGGCATGTTGATCCGCAGCGTGGAGGGCAAGCTGGCCGCGTCCAGCACCGCGGGTGCGGTGGCGTCGGGAGCTTCAGCAATCCTGTCCAGCGTGTTGGCGATCGCGGTGTCATACGCCGCCGTCGTCGCGAAAGCCTGCTTCGCCAATCGCCAGCGTGTGGCCCGCGTCAATCCACCCGCGTTTGCCTTCATCTCTCCGATGAGAGCCGGGTAATCGGCCACGCGCGTCACAATCGCCACATCTTCAAAATTCTTCGCCGCCGAACGCACCATCGACGGTCCGCCAATGTCGATGTTTTCAATCAGGTGTCCGAATAAAACTCCCGCGTGCGCAGCAGTCTTCTCGAAGGCGTAGAGGTTGACCACCACCATATCAATCGGCTGGATGCCATGTGCCGCCGCGGCAGCTTCATGCTGCTCATTCCCGCGGATGTAAAGTAGCCCCCCGTGCACCAACGGATGCAAGGTCTTCACGCGCCCGTCCAGCATCTCCGGGAATCCCGTCAGGTCGCTGATGTCGCGCACCGCCAGCCCCGCCGACCGCAAGGCCGCAGCCGTTCCACCCGTGGAAATGAGCTCCACCCCGAAGCCGGCCAGCGTCTGGGCCAACTCCACCAAACCGCTCTTGTCGGTTACGCTCAATAACGCTCTGCGGATCGGCTTGGCCTGACCTACGGATTCACTCACTGTCTCACTCCTGTCGCGGGTTCCAAATTGGGCCGCGTCGCACGATCGACCAAGATGCGCGGCAACAGCCAAACTCCAGACTACATCCATCTCTCCGGCCATATGCGTCCTTACGGTCACAATCCGGGGTGCGCAACACTCGATCTCCTTGACGGAGTAACCCGAGGAGCTAGAAATGCTTTAGAGTGAAGCTATGGGCGGCTTTTCTCCACGACCATCTCGCGACGAGGGGAACTTCCGCGCCGATGCCGGACTTGAGCCGGAGATCCTGCCGCCTGCCGCCGCGACCCCGCCGCGCGAAGTCGTGCGCAAGCCCCGTTTGTCCTGGTCTTCTTCTCCCGCAACGTATCTCCTCGTGTTCATCAATTGCGCCGTGTTTCTCGCCATGGTGGCGCGCGGCGTGAGCATCGGCAGCCCGACGACCGAGCAACTCATGCACTGGGGCGCCAACAACGCCGGTTCAGTCCTCATCAATGGCGAGTGGTGGCGCATCGTCACCGCCATGTTCGTCCATGTGGGCATCCTCCACCTCGCCACTAACATGTGGTGCCTGTGGAACCTTGGCCTGCTCGCTGAACCGCTCATGGGCTCCGTGGGAGTGGTTGCTGTATACGTGCTTACCGGGGCAGCAGGAAACCTGCTCTCCACCGATCTGAACTGGCTCTGGCCCATCCGCGATACCACGGGCGGCGTCTTCTTCCCCGCCGGCGCCGGCGCTTCCGGTGCGGTCTTCGGCATTGCCGGCGCGCTGATCGTCCTGCTCAAGTCAAACCGCCTGCCGGTGCCGCCGCAAGAGCTGAAAAAGCTGCGCAAATCCGTTATCTACTTTGCCGCACTCAACCTGGTCCTCGGCCTTTCCATCAGCGGCGGCAACATGCTCATCCATTCCGGTCTAAACATCGACAATATGGCCCATCTCGGCGGATTTGCCTCCGGTCTGCTCTTTGCCGCACCCATGGTCCCTAGGATTGGATCGCCACGGCCGTTCTTCCTGTCCCGTCTTCGCCTCGCTATTGGTCTCGTCTGCGGGCTGCTGGTCCTGTTCGGTTTCTACCTGGCCCACGTCCCACCCCCTGCCGGCCTGCTTCGCTTCCTCAACTCCTAAGCTGCCCAGTGCATGCTTCTTCCAACGGGAGGCCGGGGATTCATCCCGGGTATAAACCCGACGAAGTCATCGGAGCCTTTGACCCTTTTCGCTTTCTCTACAACCTCGTGCCCCATCCTTTCCGCTTTTTCCTGCGGAAAGGGTGGGATACCAATAGACTTGCCGGCTTCCATGCAGAACCGTTGCCGCGAGTCGGATCAAACAAACTTGAACTATTTTCCGTATCAAGATCATTTAAAATATCTTATGCTCATTGATCCGTCTCGGGCCACGCGCCCGTGCAAGTGCCACACATTTGAATGTGTGGCACTCTACACATGACGGGAGGGGCTGTCATGGCTAAGAATCTAGCGCTCGATGATTCCTTGATCGATGAGGCGCGCCAGGTGGGCAACCACGAGACAAAGAAGGCTGCCGTCACCGCCGCGCTTCGCGAATACGTCGCCCGCCGCAAGCAGCTGGAAATTCTAAATCTCCAAGGCACAATCGACTTTGATCCAGCTTATGACTACAAGGAACGTCGCCTTGCGAACGCGGTTGAACTCGAGCCGTGAAGATCCTGGTCGACACGTGTGTCTGGTCCCTCCTTCTTCGACGCAAAACCAGCGTGGCCTTCGGCAACGAGGAGCAGCTCCTGCAGAACGCACTCACCGATGCCATTCAGGATGGGCGTGTCGCGATCATCGGGCCGATTCGCCAGGAACTGCTCTCCGGCATCAAGGACCCCACCCAGTTTGAAATGCTGCGACGCGGTCTGGAGCCTTTTGACGATGAGCTCCTGAGAACCGCCGATTATGAAGAAGCCGCGCGTCTCTTCAACCTGTGCCGGGCGCGTGGCGTGGAGTGCGGAGCGACCGACGTCCTGATCTGCTCGATCGCAGGAATAAATGGTCCATCCTGACCTCCGATCATAGGCTCATGCGATGCATTGAAGTTCTGAGGGTTGAAGGCCGCTTAATCTAGTCCCGCCACCTCACGTACGCAATCCATGTAAAAATAGCTTCGTAAGCGGTTCGTCCAATTCCACCCCCCGGAGGAAATCCATGGAACGCCGCACTTTTCTCAAACAGGCCGGGCTCACTGCCGCCGCGGTCGCATCCACCAGCCAAGCCAAAGCCTCGACGCCCACTCACCCCATTGCCAGGCGCGCGCTGGGCAAGACCGGCGAGCATCTATCCATCATTGGATTCGGCGGCATTGTGGTCATGAACGAGGAGACTGGTGCGGCCAACAACATTGTGGCCGAGGCCGTTGATCGCGGTATCAACTACTTTGACGTCGCTCCCAGCTATGGCAACGCGCAGGAGCGGCTCGGCGTGGCGCTCGCGCCTTATCGCAAAGAGAGCTTTCTAGCCTGCAAAACAGATGGCCGCCTGAAAGACGATTCCCGCGCCGACCTCGAACAATCCCTCATACTCCTCAAGACCGATCATCTGGACCTCTACCAATTCCACGCGCTCACCAAGATGACCGACCTCGACAAGGTCCTTGGTCCCGGCGGCGCCATGGAAACCATGCAGGCAGCAAAGACAGAAGGCAAGATTCGCTACATAGGATTCTCCGTCCACTCGGCGGAGACGGCCCTGGCCGCGATGGACCGCTACAACTTCGACACCATCCTCTTTCCTGTCAACTGGGTTCTGTTCTCACAAGCAGGCTTCGGGCCGCAGATCCTCAAGCGTGCGCAGGAGAAGAAAATGGGCATTCTGGCCCTCAAGGGCATGGCCAAGACCACGTGGGCTGCCGATCAGCGGCCGAATCACCCGGAACCCAAGTGCTGGTACCAGCCGGCGGCCTATCCGGATGAGGCTTCGCTGGGTCTGCGCTGGACGCTCGGCCACCCCATTACTGCGGCCATCCCCCCAGGCGACGAGCGTTACTTCCGTCTCGCCATGGATGTTGCGCAGAACTACAAGCCCCTGGCGGCTCACGAAGAGCAGGCGCTGCTCAGCGGCGGCCATGGCGTCGACCCCATCTTCCACTTGGGCAATGACGTGTAGCGGGCACTCCCGGCGCGGTCAGAATGCAAGGTTCAAAAAAATCTCGATTGGATTGCCGACTATTTCCGCATGAAGCGTAAGCTGGGAAATTGAGAGTGCGGCGCAACGGGCGGCCAGGAATAGCCCCCCCCCCCCCCCGGTTTCACTGAAACCGGGAGGCTGGCGCCTTGGGGACTTGCAGGCGAAACAGGGAGGTCCAACGCGAACCACCAGCACGCCGGTTTCCGGGGAAAAACGCCGCAACGGACGGAACCTGCAACGACACGTTACTTTCGTACTGCTTCCGACGCTTTAGATCACTGCCGTCGCTGCAAATTTCTTCACCATCGCCAGCAGTAACTTACGGTCGCTCTCGTTGAGATTCGAGGAATAGCGCCGGATTTGCGTGAGGAATCGCAGTTCCTCGTCCGACAGCTTTTGCGCGTTGAACTGGTGGCCCAGCGAGTCGTCGGCAAAGAATTGCGCAATCGGCAGGTCAAGCGCCAGGGCGATCTTCGACAGCGTGTCCAGCGAAGGCACGGTGTGGCCGTTTTCCACGCGCGATAGGTAGCAGCGCAGCAGGCCGGTCTTCTTCTCGATGTCTCCCTGCGAGAGCCCTTTTTGCAGCCGGTGAGCGCGAATCGTGGTGCCGATCTTCATGACGTGTGTCTATCCTGTCTGTTGCTGGCTAGCCGTTACTGGCAAGCCAGCAAATTGTGGAGTGTTGGCTTAATAGTTAACATGACGCGAACGAGAATGCAATAACAATTCCGGGGGAGGTGTGACCAAAGTGGAGGGGCTTGCGGTTACCTTGGTCCGCGACCTCGCTCCTCCAATGCCTCCACAGCGAAATGTCGGCCATCAGCGTTCGCCGATCCATGGGTTGAGATGGCCAGGGCGAAGGGGCGCCGCTCTCCCAACCGGCTGGAAAGGTGGGCCTCAAGCCCGCGGAGAAACGGCGAGAAGCGTCTTGCGTAGCCACGCCAGCCCCTCCACGGGATTCTCGTTGTACGGGGGACACGGCTCGAAGCCGAGCTCCCGGTAAAGCTGGTGGGCCGCGCCCATCACCTCGGGGGCGGTATCCAGGTAAATCGCACTTCGGTGAGCGGCGAGGGCCCGGTCGATGACCGCTTGGGTAAGGGCTCGCCCAAGAGAGAAGCCGCGCGCGACTGGCCGCACCCACAGCCGCTTCAGTTCCCAGGCATGCGGGTCGGTAGGACCCGGCAACACGCGCCACCCAACAAATCCGACCGGCTGGCCGTGGACAGAAGCAACAAGGCAGCCGCCGCCTTGATCGAGATAGCTTTGCGGCAAACCGGCCGCTTCCTTTTCCAGGCTGCCGAAGCAGAAGCGCGCAGCTCCGGGCTGAGCCACCACAAACCTGCCATACTCCAGCAGCAGATCGCGTGCCTGGGCAACAGCGGCTTCGGTCGCGGACAAACCGAGCTCCTCCAACACAACAATCGGCGTCGCAGTCGAGTTGCGATCCATACCTGAGTTTACGACGAGCCTGTGCATCGATGTCGGGTTCGTACGAGCCCCCCAGTAAACCTCAACAGCGTGTTAACCGTCAGACACAGTACAAGGCCTGATGGGCAGGAGTCTGAATGCGGCGAGCGGCCACGTGTCTCATTGCAGCAGCGATGTTTGCGACCGTTCTGGCAGCCAGGGCTCAATCGCCGGCGCCTTCCCCTCCCGCGCCACCCGCCTCGCCCTCATCGGGACAAACGCAGCCCGCACCAACGCAGGCGGCCCAGCCGCAAAGCGGTGGGCGCCTCCATGGCGTAGTGAAAAGTGGCAATGTACCTCTGCCCGGCGTGACCGTGACCGCCCAGAACACGCTCACCGGCAAGCGTTACTCCACTACCACCGGCATCGCCGGCGCGTGGTCACTGACCATTCCGCAGAACGGGCGCTACGTGATTCGCACGCAGTTTGCGGCGTTCGCATCGGCCTCTCAGGAGGCGCTTCTCAACGCTGCCAGCCATGACCAAACCGTGGCCTTCGACCTCATGTTGGCTTCTCGCGCTCAAGCTCAACAAGCCACGGAAACCGCCCAAAGCGGCGCCAATGGAGATGCCACCGCCGCCCAGGCCATTCGCCAGATGGTAAGCGGTGGCGCCCAAAGCCTCAGCCTGATGAGTTCGCTGGCAGCCGATACAGAAACGCAAGGAGCTTCAACCACGGCATCTGCCGGCGCCGGCGCCTCCTTGCCTTCAATCGCCGGCAACTCCGACTTCGGCGGCGAATCGGTCGCCATCAGCGGCCAATCCGGGCAGGTAAGCCCCCTCGCAGGGGTGGACATGGACCGCATCCGCGACGCCATCGAGACCGCACGCGCCCAAGGTGCGCTGCCCAATGGCCAAGGCGGCGGCCTATTCGGCGGCGGCGGTGGTTTCGGCGGCCCGGCCGGCGGAGGGTTTGGTGGCGGTGGCGGATTTGGCGGCGGTTTCGGAGGGCCCGGTGGCGGCTTCGGCGGAGGATTTCCCGGAGGAGGTCGCGGCAACTTCCGCGGTTTCAATCCCGGCCAACCCCACGGTGCCATCTTCTGGACCGGCAGCAACTCCGCCTTGAACGCCGAGCCTTTCTCTCTGCAAGGTCAGCCGCAGGATCAGCCCGCATCGGGAACCAACCGCTTCGGACTTACCCTCATGACCGCGCCGTACATTCCCGGGCTCATCAAGCCCAGCGGCAAAGACACCATGTTTCTCACCCTCTCCGGCTCGCGCAACTCCAGCCCCGAAGACGAATACGGCAACGTGCCCACTGACGCGGAGCGAACCGGAGACTTCACAGCAGCAGGTCTCGCACCGATCTACGACCCCACTTCCGGTCAGCGGTTCAGCGTCAACGGTGTGCCCAACGTCATTCCCGCTTCACGAATCAGCTCGCAGGCTCTGGCTCTGCTGAGTTTCTTCCCGCAGCCCAACGCGGTGGGGGCGACGCAGAACTATCACCTGCTCACCACGGCGCAGTCCAACACCACGCAGGTCGGCGCCCGCTATATGCGCGGCTTGGGCGCCAACGCGGCCCCACTCGGAGGAGGTCGGGGCGGATTCGGCGGCGGCCGCAATGCCAATCAAGGTCTTCGCCAAAGCATCAGCCTGAATTACAACTGGAGCCATGCAGCCTCCGACCTCGTCAATCTCTTCCCGCAACTGGGCGGCAAACAATCGTCAGCTTCCAACTCTGTACAGGCCGGCTACACGGTTGGCTATCACAAAGTCACCAGCATCTTCACCGCCGGATGGAACCGCAGCAACAGCCAGACCACCAACTTTTTCACCAACGTCTCCGACGTCGCGACAGAGAATGGAATCCGCGGCCCCGATGGCGCTGCCCTGAATTCCAGCCCGCTGAACTACGGCTTGCCCGACGTAACACTGAGCGACCTCACCGGCCTCAACCAGCAGCAGCCCAACTTCTCTCTCTCGCAGACCATCTCCATCTCCGAAGCCTTGAGCTGGATTCATGGCAAACACAATCTGCGTTTCGGCGCCGATTATCGCCGCGTGCATCGCGACTTTCTCGGTGGCTCCAACTCCACCGGAGCCTTCACCTTCACCGGCTTGTTCACGGAAGCGCCCGGCACTTCATCCGCAGCCAGCGTCAACGCACCAAGCGGCGCTGCATTGGCCGATTTCCTGCTCGGCCTGCCCCAAAACACCACCATCGATGCCGCCGTGAACAAAAGCTACCTCCGCGACAACGTCTGGGACGGCTATGCCACCGACGACTGGCGCGCCTTCCCAAGCCTGACTCTGCAATACGGCGTGCGCTATGAGTTTTATGCGCCTTACACCGAGAAGTACGGCCATCTGGGCGAAGTGATCACAAACCCATCCGCAGGGTTTACCTCCGTGGCTCAAATCGAATCAGCCGGCAGCAATGCGGCGGGCGGGCTTCCGCCCTCGCTGGTCTTTCCTTTCCATGTGGCCTTCGCGCCGCGGTTGGGCATCGCCTATCGGCTTCCCAAGCAGACCGTCCTGCGCGCCGGCTTTGGCATGAATTATTCCGTTGGCGAGTACGCCACCTTTGCCACGACCATGGCCCACCAGCCTCCCTTCGCCAACGAACAAACCAACAACGTCGCGCTCAGCGCAAACAGCACAGGCCCCCCACCTTGCGCTCAGACCATCCCCTCCACCTGCTACACGCTTGCCGATGGATTTCCCGCGCCGGCCAACGTGGGCAGCTATTCCCTCGATCCGCACTACCATCTACCCTACGTCCAGGTCTGGAACCTCGACGTGCAGAAGACGCTCCCTTGGGGCATCGTGCTCAACGTCGGCTACAACGGATCGAAGGGCAACCATCTCGACATCACCAGTGCGCCGCGGGCCACTCCCAACAACCCACTTACCAACCCCACCAACCAGGTGTTTACTTACGATCAGGCAAGGGCGTTTTCCAAGTTCGGCGCTGGAACATTGCGGGTCAACAAGCGCATGTCTTCTGGATTCGCCGTGGGCGCCAACTATCAGTATTCGCACTCCATCGACGATGCCAGCTCAGTCGGCGGAACTTCCGTCCGCGTAGCGCAGAATTGGCAAAACTTGAATGCCGAGGAAGGCAATTCGAGCTTCGATCTGCGCCACCAGGTCAGCGGTAACTATGTGTACGAGTTACCCTTCGGCAAAGACAAGCAGTGGGTCACCACCGGAGCCGCATCTCACTTACTCGAAGGCCTGTCTGTCTCCGGAAGTTATACCTTTTCCACCGGTGAACCGTTGACGCCAAGCTACAGCGCGTCGGTCACCAACGTCTCCTGTGGAACAGCCGGATCGGGCCGTCCGGACCGGGTTCCAGGTGTCTCTCTCACGTCAGGCGGAGGATCGCAACAGCGCTGGTTCAACACCTCGGCCTTCGCCGCGCCTTCTTCCGTTTCCAGCTATCCTTGCGCGGTCTTCGGCACTGCCACGCGCAATTCAATAACCGGGCCCGGAACCATTCAAAACAACATGTCGCTCTCCAAAACATTGTCACTCGGCGACACCCGCAGCATGGAAATCCGCGCATCGGCAAACAACGTTTTTAACACCGTGCAGTTTTCCGGAGTCGGCACCAGCGTAACCTTGCCAACCTTCGGCCAAGTCACTTCCGTTGGGTCAATGCGCTCATTCAACTTCATGGCAAGATTCAGGTTTTAACAAGAAGGCTAAAATGCCTCCTCGGAATGTATGAACACTGTGCTGGTAACGCCACAAATGTCCCGTGCCCCGTCCATGCGCCTTCTTCTTGGCGCATGGGCGGAAAACTTCGGACCTCAACGAGCCCTGTTCATCAGGAGCAACAAAAATGACTGTCATCCTGAGCGACCCTGAACGCAGCGAATGGGGAGTTGAAGGATCTGCGGTGGCATTTCGGAAGCTACTTCGCGAGCTGGGGTGCCCCAGCTCCCCCATTTGAGACCTGGGAAATTCAACTCTGGATCGTCACGGGCACCTCGCGAACGAAGTGGACAGGGAAGGGAAACACATGAAGGAGTGGACAAAGAACATCGGCGCGGGATGCGCAGCGGCGGCGTTTGCGCTCGCGCAGACGATGGGGATCGCGCAAAATCCCGCTCCTACGCCCGCGGATCAGCCCGCATCGACCCAGGCGTCCACTTCCCAGAGTGGTTTTGTGCTGAAGATGAACGGGGAACTGGTTCTGACCAATGTGGTCGCCCGCGACACCAAGACCGGCGAAGTAGTGAAAGGCCTGCAGCAAAGCGACTTCACCATCTACGAAAACGGCAAAGCCCAGCATATCGACACGTTTGATTTCGAAAGCGTCGACAAGGCGACGCCTTTGAACGAAGCCACGGTGAGCGGCCTCGCGACCGGTAGCAGCGGAGGCAAAGCCGTGGTGGTCGCTAAACCTGAAGATCTCCGCAACCACCGCTTGATCGTGATGTTCTTCGACCTCACCTCCATGCAGCCCGAAGATCTGGATCGCAGTGTGCTCGCGGCGCAGGAATTCCTCAAGGTCAAAATGCAACCGGCCGACCTCGTTGCTCTAGTCTCGCTCGGCGACACGCTCAAGGTGGATCAGGATTTCACCGCCGACAAAAGCGCGCTCATCCATGAAGTGGCTGTCTACAACGGCACCGAAGGCCAGGGATTCGCGCAGGGCGCGACCTCGAATTCCAATCAGGTGGAAGACACCACCGGCTACACGCCGGATGAAAGCGAATACAACGATCTCAACACCGACCGCGAACTCTTCGCGCTCCGCGCCGTGGCCAAGTCCCTGGAGAAGATTACCGAGAAGAAGTCACTCCTCTATTTTTCCGGCGGGATCTCGCGCGACGGCATTGAGAACCAGGCGTCTTTGCGGGCCGCCATCAACGCCGCGGTGCGCGCCAACTTGGCCATCTACAGTGTGGACACACGTGGCCTGCAAGCCGTTTCCCCGCTCGGCGATGCCTCCACCGGAAGCCTGCGGGGCACCGGCGGATTCAACGGCGGGGCGCTGCTCAATAACATGAACTCCAACTTCGCCAGCCAGGAAGTCATGGCCACCCTCAGCACCGATACCGGTGGCAAGGCCTTCTTCGATTCCAATGACTTTGCGCCGGCATTTGCCCAGGTGGAACGCGACACATCCGCGTATTACGCCATCGGATTTCGCAGCTCCAATCCGGCGCGCGACGGCAAATATCGCAAGCTGACCATCAAGATGAACCGGCCCGGCATAAAGCTCGAGTACCGCCCCGGCTACTACGCCCCGGCGGACTTCAAGCACTCCGGTCATGAAGATCGCGAGCGCGAGCTGGAAGAGGAGCTTGCCAGCGATCTGCCCGCAACCGACATGGCCGTCTACATGGACGCCATGTACTTCAGGCTGGACGAAAACCGCTTCTTCGTTCCCGTCTCACTCATCGTCCCGGGCTCGCAAATTCCTTTCGTCAAAGGCGGCGACAAAGACAAGGCGACCCTGGACATCATCGGCTCAGTCATCGACGATGTGAAACGGCCCATCGGCCACGCGCGCGAGACGGTCAAGCTGAACCTCGACCCAAGCCTGCAAGCGCGGCAAAAGAACATCCAATACACCACCAGCTTTGACCTGCCCCCAGGCAAGTACCAGGTGAAGTTTGTCGTGCGTGAAAATGAGACCGGCCGCATGGGGTCATTTGTCGCGGACATCAATCTGCCGGACATGAAGAAGTCGCCGCTGAAGATGAGCTCCATCGTGCTGGCATCCATGCGCCAGCCCAGCAAAAAGCAGGATCCGCTGGTCCACAGTGGCGAAGAGTACGTGCCCAACATCAGCCATGTCTTCCGCCAGGATCAGCACTTGTATCTGCTCTACGAGATCTACAGTCCCGCCCACGAAAAGCCGGCGGCCAACGCCGCCAAAGGCGTCAAGCCCGGCATCAACGTGCTCAGTAGCCTGGAGCTTCTTCAGGGGTCCACCAAGGCCTATGAAACGCCCTTGGTCCAGGCCAAAGCCATCAACGTGGAAGGGCGCGATGCGGTCGCGATTGAGTTGGACGTCCCTCTGGGCGGTCTGAAGCCGGGCCCGTATGTGGGTCAGCTCAATGTGGTCGACGATGCAGCAGGCAGCTTTGCATTCCCTCGCTTCGCCTTGCTGGTGAAGGAAACCGCTGCGACTGGGCCCACAGCTGAGCCGGCCGCTGGTTCGCCATCCCCAGCCAGCGGAGCCGCCCCCTCGGGCGCGAGCCCATAGGGGCAGTGGCGGCAGCCGGAGCCGCAGCAGGTGCCGCGTTTCAGGTGGTAGGCCGCTGTGAAGACCAGATTCGAACCCTCGAGATAGTAGTCGCCTGGTTCGAGCGGCGCGGGCGCGGGCAAATCCATTTCTCTATTCTCTCTTGCGCCAGGCCTCATAGCCACCTGTCTCCAAAGCCAATGGGTAAAATGGATGCATGACACAGCCATCGGCCGAGGATCGCGCCCGTCGCATCAAAATCATTCTTTTTGACGTAGACGGGGTGCTGACGGATGGCACGATCTGGATTTATCCGATGCCCGTGGACTTGCCCGACGGAACCGTGAGCACACGCATGGTGGAGGCCAAAGGCTTCAGCGCGCACGATGGCGCCGGCATGACGCTGGCCCGTCTGGGCGGGATGAAAATGGGCATCATCACCAAGCGCATCAGCGAGACTGTGGCCTTGCGAGCCCGCGACCTGAAGCTGGAGTTTGTCTGCCAGGGCCAGGCATTCAAGATGCAGGCGGTCCGCGAAATCATGAGCAAAGAAGGCGTGGGGCTCGACGAAATCGCCTATGTAGGCGACGACGTGGTCGATCTGCCGGTGATGCGCCAATGCGGGCTGGCTGTTGCCGTTGCCAATGCCCGTGCCGAAGTGAAGGCCGCCGCGCACTTCGTCACTCCGCACGCGGGCGGAGCGGGCGCAGGGCGCGACGCCATCGAGTTCATTCTCTCCGCGAAGGGCATCTTGGATCAATGTATCGAAGCTTCCATTGATGAGAACAATCCTCTTCCGCCCTCCATGGATATTGGAAAAGGCGGCGACCTCACGTGATGAACCCGCAGACAGCATCCGTCGAAAAGCCGCGCAAAGCCGTCGTGCTGTTGAGCGGCGGTCTCGATTCAGCCACTGTGCTAGCTATAGCGCGCAGCCAGGGCTTCGAGCTCTACGCACTCTCGTTTTCCTACGGCCAGCGGCATGCCTTCGAGTTGCAAGCGGCCGCGCGCGTTGCGGCTTCCATCGGCGTTGCCAGCCATCGCGTAGCCAATGTCGATCTGCGCGCCTTCGGAGGGTCGGCGCTGACCGATGAGATCGACGTGCCCAAGGGCCGCTCTCCAGACGACATGTCCCACGGCATCCCCATCACCTATGTCCCTGCGCGCAATACCATCTTCCTTTCGTTCGCGCTGGCCTGGGCTGAGGTGCTGGAGTCGAGCGACATCTTCATCGGCGTGAATGCGCTGGACTACTCGGGCTATCCAGATTGCCGACCTGAGTTCATTGAAGCATACGAGATGATGGCCAACCTGGCCACCAAGGCAGGGGTGGAAGGCCGGCGGAAGTTGAAAATTCATACCCCGCTCATCGCGCTCACCAAGGCGGAGATTATTCAACAAGGAATCGAATTCGGTGTCGACTACGCGTTGACCAGCAGTTGCTACGATCCATCAATCAGCGGCCAACCCTGCGGACAATGCGACTCGTGCTTGCTACGCCAAAAAGGATTTCGCGAAAATGGCATGGAAGACCCACTGCGCTACCCACCTTCCGAATCCATGGGACGTGCATGAGATCCAATGTTCAAGCCAAAAGAGCGGCCATTCTGAGCGACAAGAAACTGCTTGTCATCCTGAGCGAGCGCAGCGGGTCGAAGGATCTGCGGTTGCGCTTCGCGACCTATCATCGGCAGACCCTAAACCAGAGGCTGTCTTCATGACCTACGCCGTCAAAGAAATCTTCTACACCTTGCAGGGCGAAGGCGCGCAAGCCGGGCGCGCGGCGGTGTTTTGCCGGTTTGCCGGGTGCAATCTCTGGTCGGGCCGCGAGGCCGATCGCGCAACAGCAATTTGCAGATTCTGCGATACGGACTTCTTCGGCACCGACGGCGATTGCGGCGGAAAGTTCGGAAGCGCCGAGTCTCTCGCCAAAGCGATCGAAGCGAAGTGGCAAGGATCTGCATTGCAGGAAAGGCGCTTTGTCGTCTGCACCGGGGGCGAGCCCTTGCTGCAACTCGACGGCAGCTTAATCGAAGCCCTGCATGCGCGAAGCTTCGAAATCGCCGTGGAGACCAACGGAACGGTTGCCGCTCCCGCCGGATTGGACTGGATCTGTGTCAGCCCCAAGGCCGGCGCAGATTTAGTGCAGCGCAGCGGCGACGAATTGAAGCTGGTCTATCCGCAGGCCTCCTTTGATCCGAGCCAGTTTGTCTCACTTGACTTCAAGCATTTTTTCCTGCAGCCGATGGATGGATCCCAGCGCATCCTGAACACCGAGCTAGCCGTGCAATATTGCCTTCAGAACCCGCAATGGCGCGTGAGCGTGCAAACGCACAAAATTCTGGCTATTCGCTAGACAGGCAATTCAAGAGTTCCCGCTTATTTCGGTGAGTACGCGGAGAGAGCGACCGGGTTGGCATCTGGCTGCACCAACCAGACAGCCCGGTCCTTGTAGTAATCCAACAGCGCCTTGTCGTTCGCCGGGTCCATCTCGTGCGCCCAAATGATCTTCGCGCCGTCGATATCCGGAGCGTTGTATACCCACTCGTCCAGTGAATTATGCGAGGGCGCGTAACGCACCAGAATCAACTGTTTGCCGGGAAGCGCATTCAGCTTGTCTTCAATCTGTTTGCGGGCCATGCCCATGCGGCCCGGTCCGTGCCACGTGGAAGCCCAGGAACCGCTGGGCCATTTGGCCAGTCCGATCTGCAATGGTTCCGCAGCCAGGCGCAGGCCGCCAAGCAACACGCAAAGAGTTACAAGGAAGCGCTGCATGGCCAGGCCCGCAGGCTGGCCGCCCGGCTTCCATTGCCGCAGGTGGCGCATCATCTGCAATCCGAGTGCGTAGATGACCGGTGTGATGGCCGCAAAGTAGTGGGGGATGAGCCATGTTTCCACCATCACGGCCAAGACCACAATCGCGCCGCAGAACACAAGAAAGCGAACGCGGCGATCGAATAGCGCGCGGCGCAGCATCATCAAAGGTGGAAGCAGAGCGATACCCGCAAAAAAGAGAAGCGCGCGCATTGGCTTGAAAACCAGGGTCTCCGACAAGAATCCGCTGAGCGTGTGCAGATGGTTGGAGGAACCAAGCTCCACGTCGACGTAAAAGTCGCGAATCGATTTGTGCCGATACATGGGTATGGGTCGCGGAGACTGCCAAATGTAATAGGGAGCGGCGGCATACTCTGCGCGGTCCACACTGTATGGCGGAGTGAGCGGATTGCCGAAGGCGCGGCTGTCGTAGTAGCCAAGCCACGCGATGGCAGCAAAAATCAAAGCCAGCGGCAGCGCCGTGCTACGAACAACCAAGGCGACCGGAGGTCGCGTTTTGCCGGCGAAAATCCACCGCACAAGTGCGAAGCCAACAGGAACGCACAGCAAGAGACCCTCGTAGGGGCGGCTGAGAGCGAGTAGGGCAATGCCCACGGCCATCAGGAGGCTGTAGCGCAGCTTGCCGGTTCGCGTAAATCGCGGCAACGCGCCAAGCAATAACGCGCCGCCCAGCGCCGCGACTGATCCACCCCCGGAGTAGGTGTTGATCCAGTAGCTGAACAGGCCAATGCGCAGCACCGCCAGCAAGCCTCCCAGCAGCGCCCAGCCTGGTGGAAGCCACGCTTGCAGCATCCAACAGAGCGCAGCGCACATCAGCGATGTGATGCACAGGAGGCCAAACCACGGATGACCAAACACAACTTTGCCGGCCGCAAGAATCAGCCCATGCGCGGGAAAATACATTGACATGTAAGTCGGTTGAAGGGTGATTTGGATGCTCTCGAAATGCGTCCAAAGTGCGGGAGTGGGATTGCTGAGGCGGCCGAGTGCGAAAGTATTGGCAGCGAGTAGAAAGCTGAAATCATCCTGCACAAACGGCAGGGGGATTGGGCAAAAGGGAAGAATTGCCAATCGGCCCAAAAGCGCAGCTGCGCCAACAACGAGCACGGATAAACGCTCGCGGCGCCCAAGCACCATGAAGGCGTATTCGATACGCGCAAATACACGGGAAGCCAGCCGCGGCAGGGCAAATGCAAGGGCTACAGCAATCAAGGTCAGGCCGCCCTCAATCAGCATCAGTGAGGGCGCATTGCTCGAACTCGGCGTGACCTGCATGTTAGCGGCCTATCTCCATAGTAGATTGCGAAGAAGGCGAAGTTGAGGCTGCTTCGCGATACTGGAAGATCACGTGGCAGTTGGTGAAAGCAGCCTGTGTGCGCTCCGGAATCGTTCCGCAAAAAAGGTTGGTGAACCGGTATCCCTGGTCTAAGAGCGCCCGATACTTGGGATGGTCGAGTGTGAGCGGCTTTTCTGGTCCGTTGTAAATAATCTCGACCACGACGATGCGCGGATGCAAGGGAAGAGCAGCCTGGTAGCGCGGCTCGCTCGGGTTGGAGTCGCTCCACGACCAGAATGCAAAGGGCAGATTCAGGAGGATGTTGTGGTCGAAGTAGGGCAGGATGCCGATGGCGCGAAAAGCATAGTTGACGGGATCGTCCAGGTCTGTTGCAGCAATTGAAGCACCTTGATCCACGTAAGGTCGTAAGAACTCCGCAGCCGCGCGATCCGGCGAATATGCCTTCACGTGATCGAACCACAGGGCATATCCAGACCAGACAATCTGCGTGGCGACCATCAAGGCCAGCGCCGCCTTGCCGACAGTTTCCCAGTGCTTGGCCACGGCATCTTGCGCAGGCCAGGTGATCCACAAAACGCAGGTGAGCAGCGGCACCAGAAGCCCCACATGCCACCAGTTGGCATACACCGCACCCGAGAAAACAGCGAAGAACGCAACGGGCAGCAAATACGCAATCTTGCCGCGCGAGCCGAGCCAGACGGCCATCGCAATCCAGAACGGTATGGACAAAATCCATGGCTCGCACATGCCCCAGCACAATGAAGCGATAGCCCATCCAAAGAACGGATGGTGCGCACCTGGCGGCCGCGAGAGCGAAAGATCGTGCGGCGGAAAAGCCGTCCAGATCGCAAAGGCGTAGAAGGCGATCACGATCAGCGCACACCAAATGAAGTTGCGGCGATGGTTTCTGTCTTTCGGTGAGAATCGGATCTGCTCGATCGCGAAGACAATGGCTAACCCGCCGGAAAGCACCGCGGCGTGCAGCGACGCGTTGGCAATCAGGCCCAACAGAATCGCAACCACGAACGGTTGCTTCTTCCAGCAGAACGCGACCAGAAACAGCAGGGGCGGAACGAGCACGTAGTTGCGCGCCACCACGGCGTATTGAAACAAGAGAAAGTAGGAGAAGGGAAGAGAGAGTTTCAGGAAACGCGGAAACGGCGAATTGAAGAGAAGCAATGCCGTCGACGCAACCGCGATCCCTGCGGCAATCCAATGCAGACCAGTGTAGCTGACGTGCAAGCGGCTCAGAATCCACAGCAGAAAATGCCACAGCCCGGGCGAGGCCTCGTAGCGGATGAATGTGCGAAACAATTGGCCGAGAGAGAGTGTCCGTGCCAGTTGCCAGGCCTGTGCTTCATCGGCCCACGGCTCGTGAAAAGGAACGGCAAGGCCAACCAGCGCGGCGTAGAGCGCGAGCGCGCAAGCCTCGGGCCAGACGATAGTCGTGCGAAGGCGCGGCCTCACGGCAGGGTGGGCTGCATCGATCTCCGGGGCAACTCCGGCGGGGCGGGTCATTGTCTCTGGATGCGCGGGCATCCCGCTCTCCTTACGAGCAAGGCTGGAGCATGGCGACAGGGTCGCTTGACGTTATTGTCAGGGCCTGCGGGTTGCAGGCGCCAGCAGATTGTGTTCGATTTGCGACGGAGGAACCAGCCATGCGAAGGTTTCAGGAACCCTGGGGCACCCGGGTGTAATACTGCTGCGAGATCCTTCTTCCGGTTGCGCCGAATGCGGGCGAATTGATGATTCCCGCGCGATGGGCAACGAAGCGGGCGGTGGTCCCAAGCACGCCCAATCCGTATTGCACGCTGCGCTTGAAGTTGATGGAAGATGCCTCCGCAAAGTATTTCGTAGGGCAGGAGATCTCTCCAATTTGGAAGCCGAACATTACGGCCTGCGCGATCATCTGGTTGTCGAACACGAAGTCATCGGAGTTCTCAAGGAGCGGCAGCTTTTCCAGCAATTCCCGCGAAAACGCGCGGAACCCCGTGTGATATTCCGACAGCTTCACGCCGAGAAACAGATTCTGGAAAGCGGTGAGCAAACGGTTGGCAATGTATTTGTACAGCGGCATTCCACCTTGCAGGGCGCCGTTGCCCAGGATGCGTGATGCGAGCACCATGTCGTACACGCCGCTGGCAATCATGCCGGCCATGGCGGGAACAAGAAGAGGCGTGTACTGGTAGTCCGCGTGCACCATCACCACGATGTCGGCTCCCGCTGCGAGCGCCTCGCGGTAGCAGGTCTGCTGGTTGCGGCCGTACCCGTAGTTGGTGTCGTGAACAAAAGTCTGAACGCCGAGCTTACGAGAAAGGGCCGCAGTCTGATCCTTGCTGGAATCGTCGACGAGAATCTTGATGTCCACCACGTCGGACAGCTCCTGGACAGTCTTCTCCAGTGTTCTCTCGGCGTTGTAGGCCGGCATCACGACCGCGATACGTTTTCCGTTGATCATGTGCGTGACTCCTGGAGCAGCGGTCCGTCCAAAGGCGCGGCGAACACGTCTACGAATTATTGGCTGCTTCCAGCTTGGGTGACCATACGACTTTGGGGCTACCGCGATCGACGGCCTCCTGCTCTTGCCCGCAGCGCGCCAGGTAAATGCGGACGTAAAAGGCTGCTGTCACAAACAACAGCAGTGGTTCCGGTCGAACCGCCAGAGCAGCCTTCACATGGTCAAGCATGTCGACCCCAGGCGCAACATGCCGGCTGACCATGCTGATGACAGTGGCAGGGATATCGGCGGTCACAAAGAAGACGGCTGCTTCCAGCAGCATGGCAATCCAGCCAAGGAGACGTTGTTCCTCCCAGAGTAGCGCGCAGGCTGGAATGGTAAGCAGAAGGAGCTTTGCGTCGTGCTGGCGGTGATACGTCACCAGCATCGACATGGCGGATATGGCTGCCAGGCCAAGCCATGCCTGATGTTTCGAAACCCGCGAACGGAACGTAGCGAACATCCACGGCAGGAGAAGGGCCGCGGAAAGAAGGTAGCTGAAGGGAACGTAGATGCGCGGATCGTCGCAAAGCACGCTCACAAACGATTGCAGACTAATAATCGGATCGGGGTTGTGAAAGCCGATCGAAGCCGGGCCAGGGTCGTTCAAGCCACCGGGCAGCGAAGCAAGCTGGATATTCGATCGCAACTCGGGAAGCCAGTGAGGAACGGCATAAGAGGCGTAGAGAACTGCAGGCAGGCAGATCGCAGCAGTAACCGCAAGGGTTTGCAGAGCGCGCTTGCGAAAAAGTCCGCCAGCCAGCAGGAAGTAGAGCCAGACCAGACCCGCATCGTGCGGCTTGATGGCCAGGCTGAGCGCCAGGCAAAGAACGCCGGCGGGGACAAACTTGTCTTGAAGGAAGCACCACACGGCAATCACGCACAGGCTGATTACGATGCACGCAGCATTGCCGTCCGCGAACAGAATCACACCGTTGGCCGCTAAGAAACAGACGAGCAGGAGGGCCAACCGGGGGGCTTTGCCGGACGCGAGGTCCCACATCAGAAACGCGGAAAGATTGATGCCGATGGCCATCAGCGCGGCCCACAGCACGTAGGCCGGCACAAAAGGAAGCCAGGCAAATGGGATGAGCAAGAACAGGCTGGTGGGCACGTTCACACAGACGAACACAGAGCGGCGAAACAGATCGGCCATCATCGGATCGGTGGGTATCTTCGACCCATCCGCCAGGTAGGCATGCAGCAGATCGTTGTACTGGTAGGGATCGGTATGCGCAACCAGGCAGCGAGACGCGTAAAAGACGGCCTTGAAGTCCGTCATCCCACCCGATGAATGGCGCGCCACAAACGATCCCCATAAAACGGAGAGCGCGGTACTGCACAGGATCAGGAGAAGGGCGGTCCGTCGCGCACGGTTCATCGTAGGCTTGAGTCTCAACTTATCCCACCTGCGTTTCGTCGAACAGTGTCTCCGCGGACGGGGTTTGATGTGGATGATGCAATCGAAAAAATAGGAGAGAAACGATCCGGGCAATCCTCCGTCCGGTTGTTGCTCTCCTCATAAGCAGGAACAGCGATTTGTACAAAACGTGCCCCGGAGCGGTCGGGTCACGAAACATGCGAGCTGTGCTGAAGCGTTGATGTCGTACCTGGAATTCATCGGCCAGGCGTGGAATTTGTTTAGCTCACGTAGCTTCCAAGAGTCGTACTAATGCCTTTGAACG
>Ga0302320_10004602_pt1 | contig 31280 bp, 39 predicted proteins | sample Bog_T0_3_FD_202130 | JGI IMG/M metagenome (GOLD analysis project Ga0302320, IMG submission 202130) | Peat permafrost microbial communities from Stordalen Mire near Abisko, Sweden - Bog_T0_3 | ecosystem: Environmental > Terrestrial > Soil > Wetlands > Peat | place: Sweden: Abisko, Stordalen Mire... | reverse complement strand
GCGCACTCGCCAAATAGAACACAGCCTCTAAGCAACACGCCGCAGTTGCGTATCGAGGCGCGATTGCTCCGTGGTACTACTCAGAGTGTCTACGACTGAGTACTGGGAACGTCGGCCATCACGCTCTTGATGGCCTGAGCCGCACCCAAGAGCGCCGCACTCTCGGCGGGGATGATCAACTTCGTGTTAGGACTCTCAGCGAACTTCGACAAGGTGTCGAGCTGCAAGATCGCCACCAGCGTTGGGTCGGGCTGTTGCAACTTGATCGCCGCGTACACCGAGGCGATGGCCTGGGCGCGTCCTTCGGCTTCGAGGATGAGCGCCTGTCGTCGACCTTGGGCGCGCAGGATGTCAGATTGCTGAGCACCTTCGGCTTCTTTGATCGCCGCTTGGCGTTGTCCGTCGGCGACGTTCACCGCGGACTGCTGCTGTCCTTCGGATTCAAGGATCCGAGCGCGCTTCTCCTGGTCGGCCTGCTTCTGCAGGGCCATGGCCTGAAGAATCTGTTCCGGCGGCGTGATCTCTAAGACCTCCACACGGTTGATGCGAACGCCCCACTTGTCGGTGGCCTCTTCCATCTGGGTCTGGAGCATCGTGCCGATTCGCTCGCGCTGGGAGAACGCCTCGTCCAAGGTGATGCTGCCGAAGACCGCTCGCACCGACGTGCGCGCCAAGTTGTCGACGCTGACCAGGTAGTCCGAGTTGGTGAAGAGGGCGAGGCGAACGTCCACCACTTGGCTGAATATCGTTGCGTTGACGATGACCGCCACGTTGTCACGGGTGATGACCTGTTGGCGGTCGCCGGTGCGCGGCGTCTCGCGGACGTCGACGATCTTCATGACTTCGATGAAGGGAATGATGAAGGTCAGGCCAGGGTTCTTGATGTCCTTGAACTCACCGAAGCGAGTGATGACACCGACGAACCCCTGCTGGACGATTCGTACGGCCTTCAATATCGCTGACAAGACGAGCAGGACGATGATCCCCGCCACCACTGCTAACACAATTCCAACCATCTGAATCCCTTCACTACGGCCCATAACGAATCGATTGGCCGCTATTTAGCCCGTTGTTCGGAGTGTACTTGTCCTCTTCCGCGTCCCTTCAGGTGAATGGGCAACGCGGTGGTTGGCTCAACCAAACGTGAAATCGAAGGCCTGCACGCCCGGAGTAAACGTCAGCACCATCGTGCCGGTCGACGACGACTTGGCGTGAAAGAGCGTGTAGAGCCGAGGAACGCCACGCACGTGAACCGTGGTGGGCGCCGTGCCATTGCCCGCCGAGACACTCACCGTGCCGGTGCCGCCCATCACGAGATAGACGTCCTGGGCAACGTAATTGATCTCCAACTTCGAGTCCTTGATCGACGTCGCCTCTTCAGCGTGTTCGTTCCACTCACCCGAGAACGCCCACGTGGTCGACGAGAGGTGCGTCGGGAAGTGGAACTCGGTCGCGACGTTCTTCGCCGGCTCCACGTCGGAGTCCATGTAGGTCAGGCCGTACTTGTAGCCGATGTAGGACTCGGGGCTCGTCTCTTCGAACGGCGTGCGATTCGCCACGGACGTCGGCGGGGGCAGCTTCAGTCCCGGGTGCGCGGCGACCAGGAGCTTGCGGATGAGACTCTCGGTCAATGCATAGTTACCTTCGCCGAAATCGACGTGTCGCACGACACCCTGGGCGTCGATGAGGTACTCGGCCGGCCAGTACTCGTTGTCGTAGGCGTTCCACGTTCCGTAGTCGTTGTCAACGGCGATCGGATACTTAACGCCCAGCGCCTGGGCCTGGGCCTTCACGTTGCTCACGACGTGCTCGAAAGCGAACTCGGGCGTATGCACGCCAACGATTTCGAGTCCGTACGGGGCGTAGCGCTTGTACCACGCTTCGACGTGCGGCAACGATCGTTGGCAGTTGATACACGAGTAAGTCCAGAAGTCGACGATGACGACCTTGCCTCGCAAGCCCTTCATCGTGAGCGCCTTGTCCTGTGACGTGTTCAGCCACGTGGTGACGTCGGTGAAGTTGGGCGCGAGACCACACGACACCAAGCCGGGCGAGGAGGACGGACACGACACGAGCGACCCCGAGACGGCCTTGGATCCCTGATGGCCCTTCAAGGTGTTGAGCTGCTTACGAATGCTGGTGGAGCCTTCGATCTTCTTTTGCAGGACGCTCGTGTATCCGGGCACGTCCCTTTGCAAGAAGTCGAAGGAGTTGGTCGCGATGCCGATCGCCATCAACAGCAGCACCACTCCACCGATCTGTCGATAGAGCGGTGCGCGTTGGCGTACTGCCTGCACCCGACGGACCAGGCCCCCACCGGCCAGAGCGATGAAGAGCAACGGCACGACCGCACCGACGGCGAACGCGAGGGTAACCACGACGGTTTCAAAGTGGATGTCGCGCGTCGCACCCAGTACGGTGATCGCGGCGAGCACCGGTCCGGCACACGGCACGAACACCAGACCCAACGCCAAACCGATAACGAAACCGCCGCTCGAACTACTCGGTTGGCGTCCAACCAGTCTGGCGAACGGCCGTTCCAGCCACTCCCCGATCACGGGAATGACGAAGCCGATTCCGACGAGACCGAGGAGGCCCACGCCGATCCACATCAACGTGTTCTGAGGGAGATCCAATCCCGACAGAATTTCCGATCCGACGAGCACCAGGAGACTGAAACTGAGGACCAGGCCAAGGACGATCGCCACCGAACGACGCCACGAACCCTTCGGAGTCTCCTCGGCACCCGGTGCCGCCACGCCGGCTACAAAAACAATCGGAAGAACTGGCAAGATGCAGGGCGATATTCCCGCAATCAGTCCTGCCGCCAGCGCGACAACGATGAGCGTCACGTCAGATTCTTGACGATCGGATCACTCCACCTTCGCAATCGAAGACCCATGGACTGAACTCTAAGTGTCGACGTTCCGTCAGGCTCCACAACGAACAGTCTTGAGGGGCGCCAAAACGTTACACCGGTCAGCTTTATCCAATTCTTAATGTGGCTCGCACAGGCCGACCCGCTTCGACGCGGTCGACCGAGCGTGAATCTCCTCGACGCGAGATACGAGCGTGTTTCGCGCAGCGGGACCGCTGGGTATTGGATTCACGGCTCATTTTCGAGTCACGACATACTCGTTGTTCACAATGCCCTCTTCTACACTCAGGACATGCTCGCCGACATCGTGGTCTTTGACGGACTCGACGAGCTCGACGCCTTGGGTCCGTACGAGATTTTGAGGCGAGCGGGACAACTCAGCATCGATTTCTCCGTGCGCCTCGTCACCCACACTGGTCAACGCTCGGTGTGTGCGGCGAGTGGGCTGACCTTTGAGACCGACGGAACCTTCATTCCCGGCGAGGCGGAGATGGTCATCGTCGCCGGTGGCGGCTGGAACGCCCGCTCGAAACAGGGAGCGTGGGCGGAGTACCAAAAGGGTGAACTGGCGCCACTGCTCGTCGAAGCCGCGAAGAGTGCGACGGTGATGGCCGGCGTCTGCACCGGAACCATGTTGTGGGCCCACGCCGGCGTCATCACCGGTCGCCGCGCGAACACGCACTACACGGCGCATGAGGAACTCGCCGAGTTGGGTGTCGTCGTCGTCCCCGATCGAGTCGTCGACGATGGTGACCTGGTTACCAGCGGCGGCGTCACGAGTGGACTCGACCTCGCGTTGTGGTTGGTGGCGCGCGAACTGAGCGATCTACTCGCCCAACAGATCGCGAAGAGCATCGAATACAAATGGTTCCGACCGAATCGTTCGATAAGCGCGTAGGGCCACCGTCCGGCGTCGACTACTCGGCGAATTCAAACTCCGTGGCCGGACCGCGCATGGCTCGCCACTCCGGGGCCAGAACCGCGTAGACCAGTTCGTCGGTCCACTCGCCCTTGACATATTCATTCTCGAGGAAGTGGGCCTCTCGTCGCATACCTAACTTCTCGAGCACCCGAGCCGAGGCAGTATTTCGCGCGTCGAGGCGCCCACTCACGCGATGCGCGCCAAGTCCCGAGAAGGCCAATTCGACGATCATCGCTGCACCTTCGGTGGCGTATCCGAGACCGGCGTAGGTCGGGTCGAACACGTAGCCAACTTCAAAGTGCGCGTGGGTCGAACTGATGAATCCCATCGCCAGTTCGCCGATGAGGACCCCCTCACCCTTCGCTTCAACGCCGAAATTGATCCATCCACCTTCGCCGGGCAACTCGACGATGCTTCGACGCGCGAGATGATCCTGCGCGGCGGGGCGATCGAACGGCCCGAAATAGAGATAGCGCACGACGTCAGGATCGGAGAACAACGCGTGGTGGCGTTCCACGTCATCAGGAGTGAGCGCGCGAATGATGAGACGATCCGTGGTGAGTGGATAGACCAGTCGCATCAGACTCCTCTCCTCAGGGACTCACTCGGAGGTAACACCAGATTGGCGGCTTCGTCGACGACGATTCCGAAGAATCGATTGGCGTTTCGTACCGATCCCTTGTAGTGACCGAAAAGTTCGAAACTGATGCAACCAAAGATCTGGGACCACACCATCAACGAGAGCGTCCTCACTGACTCGGGGACCCCAGGCATCGCCCCATCCAGATTGCGCGTTTCGAGTAGCCCCTTCATCGTCGACTCGTCGTCGTCGTTCGCCTCAGAGTTGGACTGCTGCCACGCGTCGGCGACGATTGAACCGAGAACCAGCGCGACTCGGGCGGCCGGTTCGACCGTGAACTGCGGCGCTTCGTAGCCTGGAACGGGCGAGCCGTAGAGCAGGGCGTACTCGTTGGGATTGGACTTCGCCCATTTGCGAATGGCCGACGCAGCCGCGTGCAGTCGGCGTCGAGGTTCCTCACGAGGCACGCGAAGGGCCGCGCGCTCGGCGAACTCCCCGAGGTCGTTGTAGGCGTCGACGATCAGCGCCGTTAGAAGGTCATCGCGGGTCGGAAAGTATCGGTACAGGGCCGAGGACACGACGCCCATTTCGCGAGCGACCTCGCGCAGCGACAGACCGGGAGCGCCTTTTTCGGCCATCAACCTCCGCGAGGTCGACTTGATCCTGTCGATTTGGCGCAGTCGCGCCTCGGCGCGGGTGACTCTCACTTCACTCATCCGACCAGTATCGCAGGTCAGCATCGCTTTTGCACGAGAAATGAGAGCGGTGCTCTTGCACTATTGATTGGCGTGTGCGATACTGTTTGAGAGAGCAGTGCTCTCCCAGAAGAGGAGGATTCATGGGTACCTATTTGATCGTCGGAGCCGGAGCGATCGGCACAGTGGTCGCCGAAGAGCTCGCCCAGCAGGGGCACGCCGTGCGGCTCCTCTCTCGGCGCGGCACGGGACCCGAGCACTCGCTCATTGAACGAGTGACGGGCGACGCCTCGGACTCAGCGACGGTGACGCGCCACGCGACGGGCACGGACACGGTATTCAATTGCGCCAATCCCCCCTACCACCGCTGGCCAACGGACTGGCCCCCCATCGCCAACGCGTTGCTCGCGGCCGCGGAAATCAGTGGCTCGAAACTCGTCACCCTCAACAACCTCTACGCCTACGGACGTCCGACCGGGCCGATGACGCCGCACGACCCGCTCAGTGCCGACTACGAAAAGGCTCAGGTGCGCGCCACGATGTGGCTCGACGCCAAACGAGCCCACGACGACGGCCGTATCAGGGCGACCGAGGTACGCGCGTCAGACTTCATCGGTCCCCGTTCGGAGAGCTATCTCGGGCTGTTCATCCCGCGCATCATCGCGAACAAGAGTTGCCAGGTCATTGGCAACATCGACGCACCGCACAGTTGGAACTACACGAAAGATGTCGCGCACACCCTGGTCACCTGCGCCCAGGACGAGCGATCTTGGGGTCGCGCCTGGCACGCACCGGCCAATCCCGCGTGTACCGTGCGCCAGGCCATTGACGACATCGCACGTATCGTAGGCGCCACGAACGTCAAGATCACCAAGGTCCCGACGCTGGCGCTGCGCGTGTTGGGGTTGTTCAATACCGACATTCGCGAACTGCCCAAGACGTTGTACCAGTTCGAGGTCCCGTTCATCATCGACGACTCCGAGACACGAACTACCTTCGGTCTCGTGCCGACTCCCTGGGACGAAGTCTTGAAGTCGTCCATCGCGTTCTATTCCAAGGACTGACGGACACGAGGTTCGCCACTACGCCGTGAGAGGTCCGTTTTGGTTCGCGACGGGGGACAGATATGTTGGTACCAACGTGAGGAGGTTCAATGTTCAACGACCTGAGCGCTGACGTGCTCGAGGTGATGCACGAACTCGAAGCGCGTGACAAGCGAGACCGTGACGACGGCACGCCACATCTGGAGCGTCTACGACAGATCACCCCGGACACGGGACGCTTCATCGCCCTGTGGGCCGCATCGGTACCGGCCGGGGCGATGATCGAGATTGGGACGAGCGCCGGCTACTCCGCGCTGTGGCTCGCCCAGGCCTGCCGAGTCAGCGGTCAAAGCCTCACCACATTCGAGATACTTCCCGAAAAAGCGCGCCTGGCTCGCGAGACCTTCGATCGAACGGGCGTCACTGACGTCATACGTCTTGTCGAGGGCGACTATCTCGACCACGCCGACGAGATCCGGGAGGTGGCGTTTTGCTTCCTCGACGCCGAAAAGGACGTGTACGAGTCCTGTTACGACGTGATCGTCCCGAAGATGGTGCCCGGAGCGATCCTCGTGGCCGACAATGCCACGAGCCACCGCGAGCACCTGCAATCCTTTCTCGAGCGCGTACTCGCCGATGACCGGGTCGACGCCATGGTCGCCACCGTCGGCAAGGGTGAACTCGTGTGTCGCCGACGCTGAAGCAGCCTCGTCAATGGATAGGAGCGAATTCGCTCGCGCCCTGAGCGATGCCTAAACGTCTTTGAACATCGACGTCGCGAGGACTTCGTAGCCGAGCGAATCGTATAAGGATCGCGCGGTCAGATTCGGTCCGAAGACGTTGAGGGCGACGCGCGTCCCACCACGCTCACGAGTCCACTTTTCCGCGGCTTCCATGGCCGCTCGGCCAAAGCCACGACCACGCACGTCCTTCGCTATCTCGATGTCATAAATAAACCAGGTAACGCCGTCGCCCGAGAACGGGCGGCCCATCCAGAGCGTCCCAACAATCTCCTCTTCGGCAACGACGTTCATCACGTATTGACCTTCGGCCGGACTTTCGTTGGGGAAGAGTTCTGCGAATTGAGAATCAGACAACTTGCGGGCGACTTCGGAGTCTTCGCCAGCCTTTATGCGCTCGGCGATGTAGTGCTCTTTCATGTTCGGCATCCACGACGCCAGTTCCTGGGATGTCTTTGCTTCCAATTTGACCATTTGACGACTTTAATAGCGCCGTCATCCGTCGCTTGACCCAGTCGAGCGCCGCGACGTGCCGGGAGACGAATCGCGCGGTGTTATCCTCGGCCTCGTTGAGGGAGCATCCGTGACGCTGTCGAGTCGAGAACTCTGTACATCATCGGCGATTGAACTCGCCGACGCCCTTGCCTCTGGTGCGACCTCGTCGGTGGAGATAGTCACGTCCTTGATGGAACGAATCGCGGACATTGACGCGCCCGGCAGTGAGATCGAACTGCGAAGCGTGTTGGCCCTCGCGCCCGACGCGCTCGGCGAGGCACCGCGTCTCGATGACGAAAGGGCGCTCGGGACACTGCGAAGTCGATTGCACGGTGTACCGATTCTCATCAAAGACAACATCGAAGCCGTGGGACTGCCGGGCAGTGCCGGATCGACGGCGCTACTGGGTCGACCCGTCCCCCATGACGCGCCGCTCGTCAAGAGACTCCGCGATGCCGGCCTCGTCATTCTCGGTTCCACCAACCTCTCACAGTGGGCCAACATGCGTTCACCCTTTTCGACGAGCGGGTGGTCGGCCGTTGGGGGTCTCACCCTCAATCCGTATCGCCTGGACCGTTGCGCCGGAGGCTCGTCTTCAGGTTCTGGCGCGGCACTCGCGGCGCGGCTCACACCGCTGGCAATCGGTACTGAGACCGACGGCTCGATCACCTGTCCGGCGTCGCTTAATGGCGTCGTGGGCATCAAGCCGGCCGTCGGCACGGTGCCGGGAGAAGGGATCGTCCCGATCTCGTCGAGTCAAGACAGCGCCGGCCCGATGGCGCGAACGGTCCGTGACGTCGCCGCCCTCTACGAAATCCTCACCGGTCTCGATCAGGTACTCGAACGCGTCACGCGAGGATTCGACGGCGCGCGCGTCGCCGTCGCCACGAACTTCACGACCGGACATCCCGCCACCGATCAACTGTTCCTCGAGGTGGTCGACGCAGCCCGGCATGCCGGGACATCAATGCCCGAGATAACGGTTCTCGAAGCCGACTCGAGCGTCGACGCCGATGAACTGACCGTCCTGCTCAGCGAAATGAGTGACGACTTGACGACTTTCTTGAGGCGCCGAGGCGGCCACGGACCATCGACACTCGCGGAGTGCATCGACTTCGAAAACGAGCACCGCGACGTCGAACTCCCATTCTTCGGTCACGAATTCTTCGATCAGGCGCTCGCCTCGGGAGGGCGCGGGGGCGAGAAATACCGCGACGCGAGGTCGAGGAACGTGGCGTGGGCGATCGACCAGTGTCTGACGCCGGCGCTCAGCGACATCGATTGCTTCATCGCACCCTGTTACAGCCCCGCCTGGAAGAACGACCTCGTCTTGGGCGGCAGCGGGAGTGCTCACTGGTCACAGGTCACCCAAGCACCGGCAATCGCCGGATGGCCAATCGCGACGGTGCCAATGGGAGTGATCGACGGCCTCCCCGTCGGACTCTCGATCGTCGGTCGACCGGGCTCGGAGACGATCATGCTCGCGGTCGCCGCCGGATTCGAAGGCATCCTGGACCTGGCACGAGGTGACGCCCTTCGACCCACGTTCATTCGTCCTCAGAAGGGTTGACGCTCCTCTGGGTGGCGCCCGCCTCGGGCCGGCGACGTAGTGAACGTCGTTGCGACCTCGACCAAAATCGGGTCACAGGCTTTTGCTACGTTGAGCACATGTCAACTCCACTGCGCGGTCTTCGCACCCTCATCTATCCGGCATCCGACCTCGCCGCGGCCAAGGCGTGGTGGACGGACTACCTCGGATTCCCGCCCTACTTCGATGAGCCGTTCTACGTCGGCTTCGAAGTCGCGGGCTACGAACTCGGCCTCGTGCCAACGGACCAAACCGGCGCGAGCCCCACGACCTACTGGGGCGTCGACGACGTGGCCCAAGCCGTAGAAGACGCTGAGGCCAACGGTGCGGTACTCCTCGAGGCGCCCCAAGACGTGGGCGATGGCATCATCGTCGCCTCGGTCGAGAACCCGAGTGGACATGTGGTGGGGCTGATCTACAACCCCCATTTCGTCGCGAAGTAATCGGACTACGAACCGACCGCCATTTCGTCTCGGCTTCGTTTTCCGAGAACCGGTACTGCGCGACTATTTGCGCGCCAGCACTTCTTCGTGGACGACGACGAAGATCCCGTCATCGCTATCCGACCATGCCCGAAAGGCGTCGCTGATCGCACTGAGTTCCTCACTCGTGGTGAGTCCGTATTCCAGACCTTGGCGGGCGAATTCGCTGTACAGGACACGGTCGGCCCATAGGTCGGCCCACCATTCACGCTCTTCGACGCTCTCGTACGTCCAGTCGGACCTCGAGCGCTCAAGCGCAGTGAAATCGGCGGCTTCGACCCACTCGGCGAGATAGCGACCGGCGTCAGCTTCGGCGTCATTCTTTCGGGTGATCTGGTGATACAACTCCATCCATCGAGTCAGTCCATCGCTCGGTGGCGACCAGGTGAACTCGCCGTAATCCCCGTCGCGCACCGCGAGCCATCCTCCATCTCGAAGTACGCGCCGCATCTCCATCAGAGCGCGCGTCGGATCGCTCAGGTGTTGGAGGACCTGGTGGGCGTAGACGACGTCGAATGATGAGTCCTCGAATTCGAGATTGTAGACATCCCCGACCGCGAACGAGAGGTTCGACAGCGCTCTCGCTTCGGCCGCTTGCCGGGCCCGTTCGATCACTTCGGGTGAACGGTCAATGCCAACGACGTCACCCGGGGCGACGAGTTCGGCGAGATCCATCGTGATCGTCCCCGGTCCGCATCCGACGTCGAGCAGGCGGTCACCCTTTTTCAGATGTGGGAGTAGAAATCCGGCCGAATTCCGCGCCGTGCGCCACGTGTGGCTGCGCAGAACCGACTCGTGATGACCGTGGGTGTAGCGATCGAGTTGAGCCATGTCGTCAAGATACATTCGAACACGGCGCCGCGTCAACGCCTTCGCTCCGGTCACCTTTTCGCCGACGATACGATGCGACGATGAGCTCGCAACCGCACGCTGTCTGCATATTCCGGTCCGTTCGAACGAACCATTCAACCAACGAATACGAGGAGTGGTCGAGTCGAATGGACCACATGGTCGCCACGATGCCGGGCTACATTAGCCACGCCAGTTTTCGTGATGACACGTCCGGCCGAGGGGTGACGATCTCGTACTTCGAGTCCATGAAGGACCTCGTGGCATGGAAACAAGTACCCGAGCACCTCGAGGCCCAAGCGCTGGGTCGAGCGACGTTCTATAGCGAGTACGAGATTGAAGTGGCCGAGATTGTTCGCCACTACGAATGGACGTTGGAGTAACTGCAGTGTCGTTTGCTCGACACCTTGTGCCATCTGGACCCCAAGGACGACCAGCGACGAACCAGTCGCCTACGACAACATGACTCCTGCGAGTCATCAGCCGTCGAGATTCGTTCAGTTTGCGCACCAACCCGGAGCCCACGGGACCGGACTCGTCTCGAAACATATACGCGCAGCGATCGAGGTCGAAAAAAGTCAGCGCAACGCTCGTCGAGGAGAGCTCTCGTGTTTCTGAGTTTTGGGACGGTAGGTTTCTTATGGAACAGTTGCGAGGAGGGTCGATGAAGCTCGATGTGGCGGCGGTGCAACTGTCTTCGGGCTCAGACGTCTCGCACAATCTCGAAGAGGCGGTGCAACTCGTCAACGTGGCCGCTGACCGAGGTGCCCAGTACGTCCAGCTACCCGAGTACTTCAACTTCCTCGGTCCCTTCGCGGGATTTGCCAACGCTGCTGAATCGGTCCCGGGGCCAACCACCATTCGAATGGCCGAGCTCGCCCGGTCACGCGCCCTGACACTGCACCTGGGAAGTCTCTTGGAGGTGTCACCGATTGAGGGCAAGTTCTACAACACGAGTGTGGTGATCGGACCGGATGGCGAGATCGTCGCCACGTACCGCAAGGTCCATCTCTTCGATGTCAACGTGCCGGGCGCGATCGTCCATCGCGAGTCTGACGTCATCGCGCCCGGCGGGGAGATCGTCGTCGCTCGCTTCGAAGGGTTTGGACTCGGGCTGTCGATCTGCTTCGACGTGCGGTTTCCCGAGTTGTATCGAAATCTGGCGCTCGCCGGCGCCGACGTGATCGCGATACCGGCCGCCTTCAACGTCATCACGGGACGCGCCCATTGGGACCTTCTGGTTCGGGCGCGCGCGATTGAAAATCACGCCTTCGTCGTAGCCGCGGCGCAGGTCGGCACGACCGCCGAGGGGATCGCGACCTACGGACACTCACTCATTGTCGACCCGTGGGGAGAAGTCCTAGCCGAGGCAACAAGTGACGCCCCGGAGGTCGTGACGGCCACCTTGGACGTGAGTGAAGTTGCGCGGCGCCGAGCTCAGATCGCAGTGATGGACTTTCGTCGACCCGACGTCTATGACCGAGAGACCCGCGTCACCGATTCGTAACGTTCCACGCTCACTCTCGTCCCGCAAGTTCCTGGTGAAGTTCGGTGATCGAAACGGTTCCCGGAGCGAGACCCCGGCGCGCCATCTCGTTGGCGCGGCGTTGCAGCAGTTCGTTCACCGGCGTGGCAATGTCGTAGCGCCGTCCGAGCTGGGCGATCTCACCGTTCAGATAGTCGGTCTCGACGTTGCCCGTTCCACGAAGCACGCTCTGCCACGAAGAGCTCCCGACGCGTCGAATCGATCCAATCGAGTGGTAGTTAACCAGCTTCGAGCGCTTCTCCGCCAGTGTGGTCGCCCGCACGACGTCGACTTTGTGGGCTGTGAGGCAGGCGACGGCTTCGTTGCGGACTCGGCCGGCTAGTTCGTCACTCATCGCGCTCGGACCACACAACACCTCGAGGGCGTTTAGGACGTTCGAGAGCAGCTTGCCCCATTTCAACGTCTCGATCTCCTCGGTCGCCAACGAGGCGAATCCGGAGTCACCGAGCAGCCTCGACATCTCGAGTGCGGTCTCGTCGACGCCGCTCGGCCACCGACCGACGTCGAGGACCCCGATGACCGGCGCGGAGAAGACCTCGACGCGTCCCGCTTCGAGGTACGACGCCGGTGACATCACGCACACGCCGTAGGTATTGGCGAAGTGCCGTGACACCAGTCGCTCGTTCGCCACACCGTTCTGCGCGCAAAAGACCGCGAGCGACGCCGGCGCGATACTCGCGAGCTCCTCGAGCACGCCCGCGGTATCCTGACTCTTTACACAGAGCACGACGGCATCACCTGGTTCGAAGGTCAACGATGAAATGCCATTGACGACGTCAATCCTTGACCGGCTCGTCGTGTCCGGAGTAGCAATCGTAACGCCGCACTTTTCAATGACCTCATAATTTGCTCCGCGCGCGACGAGCACGACGGGGTGACCGTGTTCATGAAGTCGCGCGGCGATCGGCGCGCCAATGGCGCCCGCTCCGATGACGATGACTCTCACGATTCGATACTTACACGACGGGACAGGAGTCGAATCCGATCACGTAGCCACCAATGACGTGTGACAATCGCACGGCGTTCAGTCGGTAAAGCAGAGCTGGCGGAAACGACCGCCCAACTCCTCGGCGCGCTCGTCGCTCGCGAGCTCGATGCGCGAATACAACCAGAGCAAGATGTCTGAGCTGGAACCGGTGATAAGCGGCGTGCCGGCTTCGATGCCGTCCACGAATCTCACCGTGCTCGGAGCATCGCCCTCGAGCACGGTCCAGCTTCGATCAACGTCGGTACACTTCAGCCCGAGTGACCCACCGAGCACCGTTCCCGGTGGGTCGATGGGATCATTGTCGTTCGATATCGAAAAAGTGAGGAACTCATCGATCGAGTCGGCCGCCACTGCGGGATCGACGGTGAAGTCCACGCCGGCGGCGTGCGCCGCATCCCAATGGTGCACGACGACTTCTTGCACCTGATGTCGAGTAACGAACGCGACGTTCTGCTGTTGGGGAGCCCACGTGTAGACCCGAGTCTTCTGATCACTGTCTCCCAGCACGTGTGCGAGATGTTCGGAGCCTCGCACAAATCGATCGACGAGCTCTGATCGGTCAATTCCTGTCGGTCGACCATCTCGCGGGCGCTCCAGCAGTCGCTGCTCGACGACGGTCGCCCAGAACCACTGCACCTCGGTGAGATGTTGGACGAGGTCGGCCATCGTCCAGCCGGGGCAGTGTTCGATGGGTTCATCGAGATGAGCGCTCGCCGCGGCAGCGATTCGAGCGCTGTGGTCGGCGATGGCTTCGGTATAGGTTGCGAGCTCCACGGTCATTGCATGAGACTACCGAGGGGCTGTTCGAATCCGTAAGAGCCGTGATTCTTGTCGGCCGTGAACCCTTCTAGAGTCGGATGCTGTGAGATGGCCCAACGCCGAGGTCCAAGTGAGCGCGACCCTCGTAGAAGAGCTCGTGCGCAGCCAACACCCCGATCTCATCAGAGGCAGAATCCGAGGGTTGTCGACAGGATTCGACAACACGATCTGGCGACTCGGCGATGAATTGGTGGTCCGGTTGCCCCGGCGCCAAGTAGCGGTGAAGTTGATCGAGAACGAACAGCGATGGTTACCCGAGTTGGCACCACGACTACCACTGTTGACTCCAACGCCCGTCCGCGTGGGCCTTCCCAGCGACGCCTTTCCCTGGTCCTGGACGATTGCGAAATGGATCGAGGGAACGCCCGGCAATGAGGCCGACCCGCGTGCACTGAGCGGCGCGGCCACGCTCCTCGGACACTTCCTTAAGGCACTGCATCACGACGCGCCCGCGGACGCGCCGATCAACGAATTCCGGAGCGGACCCTTGGTCTCGCACGATGTCAGCTTTCAGGGACGTCTCGATCACGTCGGCGCCGCGATTGATCGAGACCCGGTGCTAGCGATCTGGCGAACGTCGCTCGACGCTGAACCGTGGGTCGGGGCTCCTCAGTGGATCCACGGAGATCCGCACCCGGCGAACCTGATATTCCGCGACGAGCAACTCACTGGCGTGATTGATTTCGGCGATCTATGTGCCGGCGATCCGGCAACCGATTTGGCGGGGGGCCTCCTCGCCCTTCCGCGCGAATCCCTAGAAGAGTTTTTCCGCGCGTACGGTGCCACTGACGACGCGACGATCCGGCGAACCCTCGGATGGGCCGTCCACTTCGGTCTCATGTTCGTTCTCCTCGGAGAATCTGATGAACCGACGTACGGCCCGATCGGACATCGGGCAATTGAGAACGCTGTCGCCTTCGCGCGCCGACCTGTCTGACGGCGACGACGATCCCTCAAGTGGTGGTGGCCTCTTCGAGGAACTTTCTTACGTCACGTGCGCTGGAGAGGACGACGACTCGGTCGGGTCCGACGTACTCGCGGGCCTCGTGCGGAACGACATCGTGATATTTCGAGTGTGAATTCCAGGACCACAAGATGATGTTGCGCATCGGGTCCCGCGACAACGCATTGCGCAGTGACTCTCGATTGCCGTTCCACAGTTGTTCGCGCTTGACGATACGCAGAATCGTTCTCTGGATCACCCGTGTCATCACGACACGTTTCGGGAGATCAATGAAGAGAATCGTTGTGGACCTCGGCCAGAGAATGTCACGAACACGGCTGTAGTTCCCGACCACGACCCAGCGGGTTTGTTCGACGAATGATCCGACGCGGGCTCGAAACTCCTTAACCTCGAGCCGATTCCAGTTGGGTTGTTGGTAGAGCCCGTCAAGTTCGAGGCACGAGATACCCAAGGCGTCAGCGAGGGCGTTGGACAGCGTCGTCTTCCCACTGCCCGACGTGCCTTGGACGACCACGCGCGTCAATCGACCTTCCGTCGTTCCACGATCGTCGGACACCGCAGCAGCCTACAAATCAGACGTCGCTCCGGCGTCAACGCTCGCTTCGAACGAACGTCGCGAGCGTGGAGTCGATCGCCTCGTGACCCGCGAAACACCCTGTCTTTTGGAATCGTCGGGTTACAATCCGGACTGGGTCTAGACGAGGGCCACACGTGAGTGGTCCGGTGGTGGGAGATAGTGACGACAATGGGACTTCTGACACCGATTGTTGGATTCGCCACCGCGGTGTCCATCGGAACATGGATTCAGCTCCTCATTGCGATTGGCGTGGTCGCTTTGATGTACCTGGCCACGGGCCGGATCATTACCCAGGCCGGATACTCAGCCTTGTGGATACTCCTGCCCATCGCGCCGCTCGTATTCACCACGATTTGCTTCTTCATTTTTTGGCACGACCTCAACACGATCATCTTTGGTGGATCCATCGGATTCATCGGGATTTCCACCGTCGGCCTTTTTTGGCACTTGGACCAGATCAGTTTTCTCGCAAACTTCGCATTCTTCATCGTGTTCGCCTTTATTCGTTGGCCAGTATCCGGGGGACAACACTCGCCGGATACTGACGGGCCTCGTCAACAAGGTTTCATTGGTCGGGGCCCGAGCGCGCCAGCGTCCGGCCCAATGACGCCATCGGACCCGGTCAACGTTGTTCGAAGCATGCCCGCATCGCCTGGCGGACCCGGACCCAGACCCATACCTGGGGACGGCCCAGCCGTCGTTGCGAGTGCTCCGCCGGCGAAGAGACCAGTCGGCAAGTCTTGCGCGTGGTGCGGTGAGGCACTTCCGGGGAACCGCGCACTCTTCCACGATTGCGGACCAAAGGATCGACCAGAAGTATTCTGCAAGAAATGTGGCAACGCACTCAGCGCGGGAACCTCACAATGCAGTTCGTGTGGTGCCGCCTAACACTCCTCGGGAAAACCGCTGCGAAGGGGTAGGAAGATCACGCGTCAACGAGTATTGCTCGCTCTCTTGGAGAATAATGAACCTGACCCGGCCGTAGTGTTGCTGACAGCGCTCAACCTCGACCGAGTCCAGGTGCGCAACGACTCGAAGGGGGGCACCGTTCTCGAGTAGATCGAATCAATCGAAGTCAGAGTGGGCCAACCAAAAGTCGACGAGTTGTCGATCGCCAATCTCCTCGACGTTCCCTTGATCCACTCTTCGACGTCGAAGAATGACGAGCAGCAAGTCGACGGGTGAACCGACGAGTTCGGCATTGAAGTTGCCGTCGGTCTTCGACACGCTGAAACCGCCCTCACCAAAGGTGATCGACCAAGGCGTCTCAGAATTGTTCACTCGAAACGCGAGCCTCTCACCGCGACCATAGAGCAGCGCCAGTTCCGGCGAGTAGTTCCCACTTTTCTCGATGTTGGAGAGAAATTCGTCAATTGCGTCAATGGCAATCGCCGGCTCGGCCTGCGGTATCACTTCGGCCGCGAACTCGAGGTCCATGCGGTGAACCAGTGTTTCGTGAAGTTGACGGCGTGACCAAAATCGAACGTGTTGATCGCGCCCCCACGCCCACATTTCATCATCGGGATCTGCCGCGAGCAGGGTCGCGACCAACTTCATCCCACCTTCTCTGATCCACTCCGGACTCACGGCATCTCGAATCTCAACGGACGTCTCGCGAGCGATTCGCACCGGCGAGCGAAGCCGGACCAACTCTTCAGCCCAACGGTGAATTACTCCCAGATGCTCGGCCAGGTCCCCCACGCTCCATCCGGGACACGTGGCGACCTTTTGATCCATCGGGAGCGTCGACAGAACGCTCGCGAAACGCGCCACCTCGATTTCCAGCGCCCTGCAGAATTCAACGTGGTCCACGGTTCCCTCCAAGTGCTCGTCACCTGGGGCGTCGTCGACGTTGAAGTCGCCTCGCGCGCCATCGTAGTGGCGAGACGCCACGTTGTTGTAGTGACCATCATTGAAACGAGAATCATTGGATAAACAATCCGAGAGAAGAGTTGCGTGGCGCTATCTACGAATGATGCGAAGCAGATCCACGTCAGACGCGCTCGCCAGCCAGCCACCGGAGTACTCATTCGACCCGCTCACTTCGGCCAGCGCCGACTCCGGGCCACTCACTCGAGGGACGCCCTCGCGCAACTCAATCTCAGCGAGCACGAGACCCGAGTGTCGACCCTTGAACTCATCAACGGCGTACGGCACGCCGTTTGACACCGCGGTCCAACGGCTCTTCGAAATTATTGACGCCCGCGTCACCGAAAGAACCTGGAACTCACTCTCGCTGAGATAGATGTTGGTGATCTTCACCAGTTCCGGATTGTCTTCGTCGAGTCGAACTTTCTGACAGAGTTTGTAGACGACCTCGCTGCGATTCTGAATCATTCGAAGCCGCAGTGACGTGCCCGTCCAGTAGTGGTCGACGATTACTCGCTCGTCCGTGATACCGGGTGGCAGTTCCTCCAACAGCCACCGCTGTTCACGTTCGAGTTGGGCGTACCGACCCTCACCGGGGCGACGACTGGTCACCCCACGAGTTTAAGGACGGACTTCGACGCCTGGCGGGGCGAACATGCGGCACTTCGCTAACAGCACCACTGCGCTCGCCCCGCCTCGACGCAGAGAAGTTCTCGAGCGCCCGGGCCGCGTCCACGCTCGCGCACTCGAAAATGTCATTTGACAACTCGTGCCGCCATGCCAGGCCGCGACTGCCATCTTCGTTGACGAGTGAGTCAACGGACTGCCCATTTTTCCAGGCATTGACCTCGTTGATGAAGGAGAACCCCGACCAGGACAAGGAAAGTGTTGACGGTTCGCACGTATCACCACTTTCCGAGAGAACTTCTCGCTCGGCCGATCGGGCATCCAAGTTGGTTTTCACTCAAGCCAGGTGGTGGTTGACCGTGAAGCGGCGAGCGCCCGCACACTTGGCGAAAAGGAACCTCTGCTGCGCGTTCGGATCGAGGGCGAACTGGAACGTGACGGCTCGCGAGAGAACTTCGCCCATGTGCGAGAAGATCGGGATCGTCGGTCGTGAGGCCACTGCGCCCAGTAAGGGGACGAGGTGTGACACGGGTCGCGAAACGATCAGTGATGGGGATACACCGGTTCAGCGATTGGCCGAGTACGACAACTCCGTGAGCGACTGAGTTGATTCGTGCAACGGGCGCGAGGATGAGTTCGGGGCACAATGAGGGGTATGGAACTTTGGACCGAACGTCTCATGCTTCGAGAGTTCCGGCTCGACGACGAAGTCGCAGTTCACCGGTATGGATCAGACGAAGAGGTCACCCGCTACCTCACGTGGGGACCAAACTCGCCGACCGACACCACGGCGTATCTCAAGCGGGTCGCTCGCGAGACGGCCCGAGAGCCTCGAACTTCATTCACCCTCGCCGTGGCGACTCTCGACGATGAGCTGATCGGCGTCGCCAACCTCGCCATCACCGGGGAAGCGTCGATAGGCGAACTTGGCTACGTTCTGGCGAGGGAATCGTGGGGACATGGCTACGCCACCGAAGTAGCCCGTCGACTCATCGTCTTCGGGTTCGACGAGCTGAGACTACGCCGGATAACGGCGACGTGTCATCCCGATAACTTCGCTTCGGCGCGAGTCTTGGAGAAGGCGGGAATGCACTTCGAAAAGACTCCGCGAGACCACCTCCGAGTTCGTGGAGGGTGGCGAGTCTTCGCCGTCGCGGCCAGCGACGAAGGTGCTGTCCACGCGGACTGAAGAGCTCCGCCGCGTCCGCGCAACGGGGTTGTCCACTGCGGTGTCGCAAGACCTACGAGTTCAGCACAGCGCCCGAAGGAGCTCGCTGATGGAAGCGACGTGCAGCCATCCGGTGGCTGAGGTCACGGTGTTCTCGAAGCAGCGCGCCAGGCGTCGCCGTCGCACGAGGTGGCCGTGGGCAACCTCAACCCGCCAGGCATGGCGGATGGGGCGAAAGACCTTGGCGCCGTGCTCGTTGCGCGGTGGCTCGTCCCATCCAACACGGCGAACCTCGTAGTTGAACTTCGCTGACAACCGCGTGGCGCCAGACCGCGCCGTGCCGCGGTCCATGAGCACGAGTTCCAGCCGTTCGTCCTCACCCGTGAGGACCAGGTCGTCGAGTATCTGTTCGACGGCGCTGGCTTCGGACGTCGAAGCGGGCACCACGCGCACGCAGAGCGGCAGGCCCGTGACGTCCACGCAGACGAAGCGCTTGGCACGATTGGTTCGACCATAGGGACCGCCCTGGTTGTGGAAGGTTGCGCCCCCATTGGAGGCTCCTCGTGCAAGGTGGGTGTCTATGACCACCATCGAGGGCCGCGGGTCCTTTCGACCTAGGGCGATGCGCGACGAGGCGTGCAGCGCGACAAGAACACGGGTCCACGTTCCGTTCCTCGACCACCGACGAAACTGGGACCAGATTCTCGTCCACGGTCCGAACTCCTCAGGCAGGAAGCGCCATTGGCACCCGGTGTGCGAGATGTAGAGCATCGCGTCCACGACGCGGCGCAGGTCGGCTCCGTGTTTCGGGCCCCGTTTAGTGCAATGCGCAAGCAGGGGTTCGAGGAGGCTCCATTGGGCGTCGGTTAGGTCACTTGAATAGGCCACGACTTGATAGTGACGGTCGTGGCGCTTGGGGCACTCGCCAAATAGAACACACGCTCTAAGACCAGAGCAGATGTGCACGATCGCGAACAGTCGTCACGCGGCGCCAAGGAGGTCCCACTTGTTGCCGTACAGATCCTTGAAGACCGCGACCTGACCATAGGACTCGGCCCGTGGTGCCGTCAGGAATTCGACGCCACGCTCGGTCATGTGCTTGTACGACGCAAAGAAATTGTCGACGCGCAAGAAGAGTCCCACGCGACCGGCGAATTGCCGCCCGATCAGAGCCACCTGCTCATCACCTCGAGCTTGGGCGAGCAAGATGCCACAGCCGGCGCCGGGCGGGCGAACAACGACCCATCTCTTAGGTTGGCCGTCGCCGTCGAGCGATGGCGAATCATCTTCCACGACACAGCCGAGCACGTCCACGAAGAACTCAATCGCCTCGTCGTACTCCCTCACAATGACACTGACCAGTTCAAGACCCATGGGGTCAGACTATTTCCTCGAACCGTCTGATCCGATGGTCCGTTCACTATCGTGGCGTCATGAGTTCTGATTGGGCGCGACCGGTCGTCCACTGGTCAATCGTCGCGCTCGACCCGGAGCGCCAACGATCCTTCTACGCCGACCTGTTCAACTGGGAGATTGGCGACGGACCCATCATGGCGATCCCGGCTGGAATCGGGGGGCCGGAGCCGGGACCCGAGGGCCACATCCAGGCCGGCGCGAATCCCGGGGTATCGCTCTACGTGCAGGTGGGCGACTTACGATCGACGATCGCCAAGGCGATAGCGCTCGGAGGGAAGGAGACGATCCCACCCTTTGACCTGGAAAACGGTCAGACCCTGGCCGCCATCGAAGACCCGGAAGGCAACTTCGTCATGCTGGTGCAGCAGTAAGAGCCTTATCCGGGCAGTTCTTTGAAGTATTCGGTCGCGATCGAAGGCGCGTGTAACCGTGACGAGAACTCGAGTGCGACCGGCGACGTCAATGCCTCGGCGGCGGATCGTCTCGCGTCCTCCATTGACCGCCACCACGTAATCGACATCCACTCACCATCGAGGCCGTTCGCGACGGTCCGGCGAAGCAGTCCCTCCTGGCGGTAGGCGAAGTGCTGTTGAAACTCGGCGTTCTTCTCCAAGAAATCCTCTGAGCTGACGTCGTTCGTCAATCGAAACTTCGTAATTTCAATCATGCTTGGCACATTACAAGTGACGCCCAGCCGTCAAATGTTCTACGAACCTGAATGATTCGATCAGTCGTTTTCGACGGTGTAGTCCCAGTAGGCCACGACGTGCCGGTGATCGGGTGCCCATTGCATCATCCCCTCGCCGACGAGCTCGTAGGCCCGTAGTTGGAACGAGAGGGTCTGACCCGGGTGCAAGACGCTCGGCAATGCCTTCGCGCCCGGCACGAGTCCCATCAAGAACACCGCGCCGAGGTGGTCGACCGAATGGAAGTCGGCGACGGACACCGGCACGTCGGCGCTCGCGTCCTTCATCGTGACGGTCCACGTGCACGTCGTGCCTTGGGGCTGATTCGGCAATCCCTCACCGGGGACGATGGGCCCACTTACCGTCACGCGCACGTGAAACGCGGTGGTGGTGACGGCGACGGGCAGCCCCTCGATCTGGAGCGCCGGCTTGGCCATCGTGCCGATCATCACCTGGTCGACGTCAGGCGTCAGCGTCTTTTTCGGCAGGAACGACGGATACGACGTCGCCGTCGCGCACCCCGCCAACATCACGCCAGACATCGTCAATCCGACGAGCAGCGCGAGGCCGGGCCCGAAGGCCCGTCCTCGCGTACTTCTCGTTGTCGGTGTTTTCACGGTCGCCGAAAAGTGCGCGTCGCGTTAACCGTTCGCGCCATTGGCTCCGTCCGCCCCGCGTTTGCCGGGCGTACCGTTGCCGCCGTTGCCACCGGGTTGTCCCGGCGTCGAATGAACGCCGTTACCGCCGTTGCCACCGCTGCCGCCGTCGCCCCACGTCCCGTTGCAGGGAGGTGTGTCGTACGGCGTCGTTGCGGCACCCGAGGCGCTCAGCCACATACCGTTACTCCACTCTTCGGGAGGACACGCGCCGTTGCCGCCGTTACCACCGTTGCCACCGACGCCGGCCGAGTTCACGCCAGCGCCGCCACCCCCGCCGTTGCCGCCGTCCGTACCACAACCGGGTGCGCCGCCAGTCCCGCCGGTGCCACCATGACTACCGAATCCGTTTTGGCCGTTCGATCCACTTCGACCGAGCCGGAAGTACGCCGGGCAGTACACGGTGGACGAACCGTTGCCACCGACGGGGAAGAATCCCGGAGGGGACGAAAGCGTCGTGAAGGACTGTGCGGTAAAGACGTCGGTGCCGAAGGTCGCCAGCCCCGCTTGCGCGGCGTAGCCCAGGTGACCCTTCCCGTCGAGGCCCCCGCAGACCGTTCCAGCGGCCAGCGGAGTATCGGCGTTGGACGGTTCGGTGCAGGTCTGACCGGTGAGAAGCAGGTCCTCCATTGTCCGCAGGGTGCTGTAGTGGTTGTAGTACGTGCTCGACACGGTGCCGGGCTTGATCAGCGGACTGATCAACACCGTGCCGGTGTCGCCTCCGCCCGGCGTGAAGTCAGTTGGGTCGTAGAGCGGGTCGACCGTGACACATCCGGAGGTCGTTGCCGCTTCGCTCCCACTGGGACAGCCCGCAGTACCAACCGTCGAGACGGCTCCCTCGGCACCCAAGGTTATGTTGCCGATGAAGCCCGACGTCAAGGTAACCGGCTGACCACTGTCGTTCAAGAGCTGGAAGCTACCGAGCCACGGCTTGGCGTAGTTGTTCGACGCGGTGGTGGTGCTCGCGTTACTCGAGAGAGCGACCGGTCCCGTGTCGCTCACCGCGCCGACGAAGGTATCGGCGGGGATCCCCGTACCCGAAACAAGTCGCCCGGTGTCGTCGGCGTTGATCTTGGAGTCGAGCACCATGCTCGAACCTGGCGCCACGAGCGCCGGCTCCGTCGCGGTTCCGGGCGAGCCGCTGAGGTTCGGGCTCTCACCGGCCAGGCCCGTCGGTCGATCGATGAAGCCCGAAGCACCCGGGCCGGGTTGGAGTTGCTGACCGGTGGCGTTGGTGACTTCAGGGTCATTCGGACCGGTCGGCTCGATCGAGACGTTTTTGCCGTTGATGTTCTCGCCCGCTGCGTCAGCTAAGACGCCGTAGGCGCCGTAGAGCGAATTGGCGCCCGGGGCCGTCGTGCCCGCCGATCCGAATGTTGGCTGGTCCGCCGGAGCGCCGGAGGTCGTGACGTCTCCTGACGCTGGCACGTTGTTGAAACTGTTGCCAATGGTGAAGGGGGGGTTCGCCTCGTCAAAGGTCACGTCGATGAGACCACCATCTGCGAACGCCTTGGACTGCTCGATGAGGGGAATGTAGTAGCGAAGGAACAGGTCCGCCGCGTACAGACCACCGGTGTAATTGATCGGCGTCGTCGCCTCGGGGTCGTTCGCCGGGAGACCGGCCGGTGTGTAGTTCGGCGTGCCGTTGGCGTTGAACGCACCCGACAAGTTGTTGCCTTGACAGGTGGCGTCGTGCGCGTCGCTGCAGTTGTTCGGCGTGATCCAACTGAATGCCGGTACCTGGTTGGACGGAAGACCGAGGTCGTGCGCGAGTCCGTAGGTCGGGTCGTCCAGGTTCGTGACGTGATTGGCGTCACAGTTGGTATCAGCCGTGCCGGACGTCGGTGCTCCGGGGCCGTCATTTTCCGGCGTGGTCGGCTCATTCAACGCTGACTGCGCGGAATAGGTCACGCCGTTTTGCGTGCCCGCGGACTCCCCGGTAAGGGCCGTGAACCATCCGGTTGGGAAGTGTTTGGCGACGTACTGGTCCGCGGGGTCACCGTTGCTATTGGCGTTGGCCGGCTGGGCCCCGGTGTAACTCGTCACGTCGCCGCTCGGCGCGACGAGGTTCGTCGGGTTCGTGACGGGATTGGCGGTCGTCGATCCCGGGTACCCGCACACGCCGTCGTCGCGACCGGGCACCGTATCAGAGATCCCCGGGGTAGCACCGGTCACGTACGTGGCCGAACCGACGGGCTGGGCGCCGCCGAGGTCCTGCGCGTAGGCCTTCCACGACACGCCCGCCGCGTTGTACTGATTGAAGAGTGTCGCGACATCGGTGGGATACACGCAGCCGTTATTTCCGAGGGCCGCGTCGACACCACCGTGGACGAGAAGTTGTCCGTAGTTGCCGTTGCCAGTGCCCGACGGGTTCGGGGCGGTCGTGTTGGTGCCGCTACCATCAGTCGTCCCGTCGGTGTCGGTCGACGTGCCCACGGTGCCGGTCGTGATGATGCCGCTGTTGTTGTTGGTCATGTTGGCCGTCGTAGAACAGTCGTCCTGCACGCCGTAGGAAGGAGACTGGCCCGAGACCATCGAGATGTAGTTGTCCATGCTGAAGTGACCCGTGCCGTAGTAGTTCGTCAACAACGCGCCCTGCTGCGGGAGCGTCTGCCACAGGTAACTGTTCTGGTTAAGTCCGGTGAAGGTCTCGTCGTACGACTTGTTCTCGAGGATGATCAGCCAAACGTGCTTGATGCCGCCCACCGGGGTGCCGGTCGAGGTGATGACACACTGAACGTCGTTCGGCGATCCGCCACGGGCCGCCTGCAGCGTGCTGCCCACCGGACAGGTCGTCGGTGACGCAGCCGACGGCGTAGTGCCGACGAAGGACGTCGCGACGCCCACACCGGAGACCGCGGCCAGGACTAAGACGAACGACATGGTGATCGTCCGAAGTCGGTACTTGGATGAATGTATGAGTTTCATAAGGCGCACGGTAACGACCTCGAGTTACGCGTAGCCATCAAACAGCACACGAAATTGCAACTCTTGCGTGACTACTCTGTGCAACAACGAAGGTGAGCGTTCCGTTCGACAGAGATGAAATGGTGACGAACACGAGTCGATGAATCTCCGGCAATGAAGACCGAATGTTCGGATCTTCAGTTTGGCGCAACAGCCAGCGCGGCTCCCAGTTTGCGAATCTTGGCCAGGTCCGGTGAAGGGACAACCGACTGGAGTGACGGACAGAGCGAGAGGAGAGCTACAGAGTCGACTGAGTTGAACGTGGTGACCGACATCGGTAGGTGGGTCTGCGACTCGACCTGTCGAGCACCAACCGCCACCGACACCATTGCCGTGTCGATGTCCCGATCGCGATTCAAGAACGCACAGAACGCTGAGCCGTCAGTAATGAGCGCTCGTAGAGCCACATTGCCCGACTGTTTCTCGTAGCTCTTGAGCGCGGGATCGACGTCAGTGACTTCGGTCAAGAACTGCGCGACGTCGGCCACCGATGCCTGGGGTGCCTTCAGTGGCCTTGATGACGTCAACGCTGTAGTGGGAGTCGTAGCTGACGTCGTGGTCTTCGGAGTCGAGATCGTGTGATCACCGGCGCTCCAGGCCCATGCGGCCGCTCCCATCGCAATGATCAAGAGCACCGCCGTGCCCGCGAGAAAGCGGTGGGGGCGTGGTCGGCTTGTCATAGTCTCCACTTCATTCACTTCGCTGCGGCAACATTGCTTCTAACTCCAATACGACGACGACTTGTTCATAGCAGCGGCGCGACGTGACGTGCGGGTGACGATTCTGTGTCCGGCGTCGAACTACCTAGTCCGGATGTACGTCAACAAGAAATTGATACCCGCATTCGGCCGCCTTGAACCGACACCTGCTACTTCGTAACGAGCTAGGAAATCGGAAGCGCCCGCCTCGCCGCAACCGCGAGATAGAGGGGGTCGTTTGTTTTCTCCCACAGTCGCCGCGCGGTGTAGACCAGTTTCGAGACGTGCTCGTCATTATTGAACGCAGCAATCGACGCCACTTCTAACGGATCGCTTTCATTGAAGCCGTCGAATTGGTCGAGTCGGTCCCTTGACCACAGGGGCGGTGCTCCGATCGAGAGATAGGCAGCGGTGAGCGCCTGGAAAGCGAATCGACTTAGTAACTCATCGTCGTCAATCCAGGGACGAATCGAAGAGATCGCCTCCGAGCCAGTTACTCCATGAAGAGCCGTGAAATCGTCCGTTGATACGTACAGCACAAGCGCTGCCTGAGCCAACTTCTGATCCGTATCGTCAGTGATTTCAAGCGAGGACACCGCAGCGTCGAAGAGCTCACTTTGGGCAACTTCGCGCATCTCTTCGTCAATGTTTTTCAGTTTCGGCGGCCCCGGCACATCGGGGGACGCTGACAAGTCGGAGAGAATCTCCAAGGGGTCCTCCGACGTGACGTCACCAACTACCAACGGTCTCAACGGGCTTGCGACTTCTGCGAGGTACGCCAAGGCGGCCGCGATACGTGAAGGCGACGAGACCTCAATGGCGTACGCGAGTCTGATGACGCCATGAAAGGCCGCACCACCAATACCCGAAATGAGAGCCGGGAGATGTGTCCTTAGGGTTTCGTCCGGTCCCACTTCGCCAACCTGTCTGACGAAATAACTTCTGAGATCCGCGGCGGCGCCGTAGTTGCCAATCGCTGAGCGCCAAGAGTTTTCGTCCAGGCGCGTCGAGGACTCTTCGAGGGCGGTGTTGCGCGTGGAGTACAAAGCGGCGAAGCGCGTGAGTTCATCATCGTCGGCGCCGAGGCCCGCCTTCGCCACGAGAGCCATCGGGAGGTGATTGGTGAGGCCGCGCACGGTTGTCGGGTCGGTTCCAAGCTCCTCGTCGAGTAGCTCTTGCAATACCTGGCGAGTATTTTGACTCACATCGACGACGCTATCGGTGCCCATCTCAGACGAGTCACGCGCTCTGACGTTTACTCGACCAATCCCCATATTTGGTCAAACACTCCCACGACGCTTTCGTCCCCTTGGGCAACGGCCGAGGGCCTATTCCTGAAGCCATCGTGAGAGAACCTTGACGTCGTTCGTCTCGTAGCCAATCCGTTCATAGAAATTGAACGCTGACTCGTTCTCGTTCCGAACCATCAGTTGGACTTTCACGGCACCTTTTCTGCGCAGCCATTCTTCGGCGGCTTTCATAAGCTCCGATCCGAGACCCGCGCGCCGATGAGCGTTGCTCACCGAGAGGTAATAGACCCAACCTCGATGACCGTCGTTGCCCACCATCACCGTACCCAGAAGCACATTGTCACGCTTGAACCCCAGGATCGCGGAAGTCGCGCCTTCCAGAGCGCGCTCGAAATCTGCTGTCGGGTCATTCCACGGCCGCGTCAGTCCGGTCTCGGCCCAGAGAGCAATGGCGGACGCACAATCCTCACGGACGAGCTCGACTATTTCCATCGGGCAATCGTAATTGGCGAGAGTCATTCACTCCTACAGGCTGAACCGAAACACGATTTTTGACAGATTCTTGGTGGCAATGGTTGGGGAGACCGACCGACTTCTTCGCGTCCGTGGACGGCTTTCAATGAGAGTGAAGGCGATGATTCGTTGATTCACCGTCAATCGAATGCGTCGCTACTCGCGCCTAGTCATCATTCGAGTGCTGCGAACCAGCGAGTGCAGTGAGGGCATCGCCAGTGAGGCGAAACTCTGTCCACTCGTCCAACGTCTCAGCACCCAAAGAGCGATAGAAGTCGATCGACGGTCGATTCCAGTCGAGCACCGACCATTTGAGGCGGTGGTAACCGTTCGCAACGCATTCCTTCGCGAGGTGGACCAAGAGGTCCGTGCCGTATCCACGACCGCGGAACTCTGGCTTCACATAAAGATCCTCGAGGAAGATGCCGTGTGTTCCGGTCCACGTGGAGTAGTTGAGGAACCACACGGCGAAACCAGCCACCTCTCGTTGGTCGGACTCCACCAAGTCACAAAAGACGTTGGGTGCGGCAGAGAAGAAACTCTCGCGGAGTTGTTCGGGCGTGGCTCGCGCCATTTCCAGTGCTCGCTCGTAGAGTGCGAGGTCTCGAATGAGTTGGTGGATGGTTGGCACGTCTTCGGCAACCGCCCGGCGGATTCTCATTTCGACGGCCTACCGAGTGACAACGAGCAGAGCGAAACCGTCGTAGCCCTTGCTCCCAACAGTTTGGATCGCGGTTCCTTCGACTCGGTCACTTGCGGCCGCCATCTCCAGAAACGCACGCACGCCGTTGACTCGTTCGTCGGCGCTCGTCGAATTGGCCACCTCTCCGTCGCGAATCACATTGTCGGCAACAATGATCGTGCCCGGTCGCGACAGCTGCAGCGACAACACCAAGTAGTTCGGATATCCCTCCTTGTCGGCGTCGATGAAGATGAAGTCGAAAGACTTCGTGTCTCCGTCGATCAGCCCTTGCAACGACTGCGTCGCCGGACCAACACGAATGTCAACCAACGCCCCAAGTCCCGCTCGATCGATGTTCTTGCGCGCGACTTCGGCGTGCAGAGACTCCAGTTCAAGTGTCACCAGCGTGCCGTCACTGGGCAGTGCGCGAGCCAACCAAATTGTGCTGTACCCGCCGAGAGTTCCGATTTCCAGAATTCGTCGGGACCCCTGCATCCTGGCGAGAAGTTCCAGTAGTTTCCCCTGATTCGGAGCAACGCTTATCGGAGGGAGTTCCGCTGCCGCACTTTGGGCCAGGGTCTCCTCGAGCGCACCATCAGAGGGCAAGAAGAGGGATTCAAGGTACTCGTCGACAACAGTCCATTGGCTTTCGGTCATGCCCACAGTCTCGCACCTTGGCCACTGCCCATGATTACGAGAAGTGGAGAGGCGAGAGACCTAGCCTATACACGTTGGTCTATCGCGCTTTGATAAAAGTATTACTACTGTGAAGCAACGTGGATTGTCTTTACAATGGGCATCGGCTCGAGCAGTTCATCACTGTTGAGCCGCATGCCTTCGAGATGAAACGGAATCGCCTCACGCATATTCTCGACTACCTCGTCGACAGTCTTCCCTGTCGTGATGACTCCATCAAGTCCAATTACGTACGCGGCAAAGTTTGTGCCAGCGTCCTCAATCACGATCGTGTACTCAGTCATTGGTTTCGCCTCCTCAATCCGGCTTGTCTCAAGATGTTAGCGAGGGTGCCCTTGGGAACATCGTCGGACGGGTGACCTGGCACCGTTACGCATCCTGGCTTCGAGCGATGATGAAACTGCCGATGACTTCCTCGCTGCCGACTCAGAAACCAGCCGTCATCCTCAAGCATCTCGAGGATTTCTCGAACCGTCACGACCCGCAACGGTCGCCGACGATCCCATGGGTTGACGAGTCAAAACTTTCATGACGCTCATTTGTCTCGAGCCTTTTCGAGAGAAGAGCACTTAAGACGCTCAATCAATTCTTGAAACGCCAGATAGCGTTAAGCGGTGAGTAGTTCGCCTATCCGAGCAGTGATGTTCTTCGCCAGCGATCCAGAGATCGTTGCGTCATGGTGGGCCTCCAACCTTGGAGAAGACGCTCCTGTTGTAAGAGAAGGTGAGTTTTGGTACTTCATTGTGGACCAGATAGAGTTCGGCTTCCACCCAGCGGACGACGATCGCAATCCAATTGGCGCCAGTCCCGTTATCTATCTCTCAGTAGCCAACCTTGAGATGACTCGAGCCCATCTCTTGAAACTCGGCTGTACGATGCACCGCGGGCCACTCACCATTGACAGCTCTCGTCAAATATGCCAAATGATCGATCCGTTTGGTAATGCCTTTGGCCTCGACGGACCTTAGGATTATTGCCCATCCGCCTACTGATCGTTGGAGTAGTGAGATTCATCGGTGTGAAGGTCTTCTAAGAACAAACGATAGACATTGGTCTGCGGACTCAGTTGTCGGGCGTTGCCGCAACCAATCGACGCCGAACATCTACCGTGTTCACGCCGAGGGCGCCGAACAATGCCGCCGCAGGATCTGGTGGTTGGAGGGTGAGGATCTGGGCCAGCACCTGCTGAGCCGTGACGTAGAGCCTGCGACGGTTGGGCTTAGACGCTTGTTCAAGCACTTTCTTTGCCGCGGGCGTTATGCGGAGGCGATCTTTTTGCGCGACGTCTCTGATTCTCGGCTTCTTCGGCACGGCGCGCATCGCCAATGGGGGTGCGTCGGTGCCGAAACCCAGGCCCAGGGCACCCAGGGCTTCCCGATCGAGCGACTCAAGAGCCAGGCGAGCTTGCTGCAGGCTCACGCCCAACAAGGCTTCGATCGAGGGTTCCTCGAACAGGGCGAGCAAGATGTGATCGGTGCCATATCGGCGATCACCTCGGCGACGAGCCTCCTCACTGGCCCGCAGACAGATGGCCCAGCCGTGAAGCGTCGCTGGCTCAACGGATTCGGTGGTCATTACGACTCCTTGTTGTATTTGGTGTGCACGGATTGGCGGGTGATGCCCAAGGCGTCTCCGATCTGCTGCCACGACCAGCCCTTTTCCCGGGCCGATTCGACGTGGTTCGCTTCGACCCTCTCAGCCAGGCGATGGAGCGCCAACGAGGCGCGAAGCCCAATCGCCGGGTCATCCGACGAGAGATTCGCACTCAGTTTCTCGATGTCCATGTTTGTCAGTATAGACTGACGTTCTTGATTTGTCAACCCAAACTGACACATCGCACTCGGCGCGGTTCGTTACTCTGCTCTCTCGCGTGCAAACGTCAGGCTCTCTTCAATTAGTCCGAGAGCCACTGAGAGTTCTTCTTCATCTTGTGGGCCGTAGATCATAATTTCCGTACCAAAGTCGCCGTACGGATGAGGTTCGCCCCATCCCAAGTCGCAAACTTCGCGTGCTCGTTCGAGAGGTAGGCACAAATGCGTACTGGTGTCTTCCATTCCGTGGATGTGAACCGGCTCAAGTCGATTACCAGGGGAAAGGTTGGTCGATTCGACATAGGCGGTATCGAGGTCATCAAAGAACAATGCAATAGTCGAGGCTGGCGAGATTTGGCTCCGACCCGTTTCAACGTGCGCCAAAGCGGAGGCTTGTGCTACAAGGCCACGCCACACTTCGGCCGATGATTGCCCATCTAGTTGGCGATGCGGTCCTTCGATCGACGTTGTTGGACGAGGTCTATTGCGGGGTGCCAGATCTAAGCTCACGTAGCAACGCGTACCGTAGACACACGCGTGGTAGGTGGCGGCACTTCTTCGCCGTGGAGCAGCATTCCCTCAATGTGGAATTCAATTGCGTCGCGCATTAACACTTCGATCTCTTCGATGTTGTCAGCTGCGCCAATGCACCCGGGCAAGTCAGGCACGTAGGCGGCAAGATTCGCGCCGGCGTCTTCAATGACAATTGCGTATTCGTTCATTTCGGTCTCCCCGGCAAGCCTGCTTGACGATAAATCTGCCTCAGCGTTCCTAATGGTAGGTCCTTGCTCATTGCGCCGACAACGGTGACCGTACCCGGCTTTACCGAATGGTGGAATTGTCGATGACTGCCTCGCGTACGGACTTGATGCCATCCATTTCGCTCGAGCAATTCAATGATCACTTTCACTTTCACGCACTCCCAAGGGTCGCGCGCGCGTCAGCTTTCTACAACCAACCTGTAGACGTTTGTCTCTCGGTACCCCAGATGGGCGCCAGTAATGACGTCTTACTCTTTCAAAACGTTGACCAATTCTGCGAGCGACGTAATTATGGCTCCGTCCCACGAGCTCAC
>Ga0302320_10004601_pt1 | contig 31282 bp, 25 predicted proteins | sample Bog_T0_3_FD_202130 | JGI IMG/M metagenome (GOLD analysis project Ga0302320, IMG submission 202130) | Peat permafrost microbial communities from Stordalen Mire near Abisko, Sweden - Bog_T0_3 | ecosystem: Environmental > Terrestrial > Soil > Wetlands > Peat | place: Sweden: Abisko, Stordalen Mire... | reverse complement strand
TGAAATGGCGCGCGCCTTTGCTCAATCCAGCGTGCGGCCACCCCACGATGTCTACTTCGCCAGCGTCACGGCAGAAGAACAGGGCCTATTGGGTTCGCAATATCTGGGCATGCATCCGCCCGTCCCTGCAGGCGAAATCGCTCTCGATTTGAACTACGACATGATCCTGCCCATCGGCGTTCCCCGCTCAGTTGATCTGGGTGGAGCTCAGCGCATCGACTTCTGGCCTACCGTGCAAACCGTTGCAAAAGCTTTCGACCTCGCTCTCTTGCCCGACCCGAATCCGATGGCCGGCCACTACTACCGCTCCGACCATTTCTCCCTGGCCCGCGTCGGCATTCCTGCTTTTTCCGTCGATCAGGGCGACTTGTTTGAGGGCCATACGGCGGATTGGGGGCACGCGCAGGCAGAGGACTACACAGCCAACCACTACCATCAGCCCTCAGACGAATATCATGCCGACTGGGACTTCCGCGGCAATGCCAAGCTGGCGCGTTTCGGCTTTGTACTGGGCTGGTTGGCCAGCGGCCAGGCGAAACCCGTCGAGTGGCTTCCGGAGGATGAGTTCGAGGCCCCGCGCAAGGCAAGCAGGGTTCAGTAGTAGTCGGCGCAGCTCAGGTAATAGCCACACTGCGTGCATACCAGCTTGCAGTGGTGGCCTGAGAGCTGGTGGCTGCATGTGGGGCACACCTGGCAGTGGTGCTCCACAGCCTTTGCGGTGTTGGCGACCGGCTCACGATGTGAGAAATCAACCGTAAAATCAGGATCGAGGGCCGAGGGCCGATGCGGCAGCATGCACGACAGATTACCATGGAGATGCAGGTGTTGCTGCCGTACAAATCTCTGGCAGGCGCCTCGTAAATCAACATTCCGGCGCCCCCCTCTTCCCCTTTCGGGGCGCTGGACTCAATCATCGAATTCAGCATCCCCCAAGGAGGGACTATGGCTAGCAAGGCAAGTGCGGTTTGGACAGGCTCACTGAAAGAAGGCAAAGGCACCATTTCCACGGCAACAGGCGTTCTCAAGGACGCCAAATATTCCTTCGCCACGCGTTTTGAAGGCGCCGATTCGGGCACCACTCCGGAAGAATTGATTGCTGCGGCCCACGCCAGCTGCTTCTCCATGGCCCTTGGCGCCCAGTTGGGCGGCGCCGGCCTCACACCGGAAAAGATCGAGACCAACGCGGCCGTCACGCTCGCCAAGACCGACGGTGGTTTCGCCGTAACCAAGATTGCGCTCACCACCACGGCCACGGTTCCCGGCGCCAGCCAGGAAGCCTTCGACAAGGCCGCAGCCGATGCCAAGGCAGGCTGCCCGATTTCGAAGCTCTTCGCCAACAACACCGAAATCACCCTCGACGCCAAGCTCGTCTAAGCGTTCCGCAACCGTTCGAACTCGAGTCCGCCGCCAGCCTGTAACCCGGGCGCGGCGGCTTCGAGTTTGGGGGGCTCAAACCTCCGCGTCCATTTGACACCGCGAACCGCATTTGCGAGACTCGAAGTTGCTGCCTGTTCAGCTAGAAGCCGCTGAACATGGGTACCGTGCCGAAGTGGCGGAATTGGCAGACGCGCGTGGTTCAGGTCCACGTACTCGCAAGGGTGTGGGGGTTCGAGTCCCTTCTTCGGCACCAAACGTCAGGTTAAATCCGTTAGCATCAATTATTTCAATAAATTGCGAGCAGAGAAATCCCCTCAAAACCCAGACAGTTGGCCTCGTGGGGCAAACTGCGTTGTGGCTTTGCCAAGTCCGAAGTATTGTTGAATCATCCACTTAGGTATTTCGACGATACACTCTAACGATTTGGATTTTTGGCAAGAAATTGTACGATTTCACCCTGTCCGCTTAAGCCAACCGTATTTTGCGTCCTTTAACCAAAACGTACCTTTCAGGCCTCCAGTCGGCGGAATTTCACCGTTGGAGTGGCATCGTTACTCGCGCGGATGAAATGCGCAATCAGGTGTCATTGAAGGTTGATGAACGGCGATCCTTCTTTGCGGAGTTTCCGCTATTGGCGCTAACCCACTGGACTGAAATATATTGGACGGCAGCAGAAATTCCGCCATCAGCCTCAACGCGTCGGATAAATGTGGGCGACGACTGCAATCCGTGCAGATCTGGGGCCACGGCGGTTTCTGGCTGCATCTGTCGCTCAGGATGCGTACGTCAACCGGGTGAACTCATGACTCAATTCAACGATGAGACCGCGGGTGCGAGGTTTTCCCAGCGGCGAATCCTGATCGCCGTTTTGTTGACTTTGCTGGCGGTCGCAATTGCACTTCCCGGGGCTGACGGCCAGACGGTAAAACAACCTGCGAGTCAGGGTGTGGACTTTACCGTGACCGCGAATGAGGTTTCGCTCAATCTTGTGGTTCACGACAAGAAGAACAAGCCTGTTTTGGATCTGAAGCCGGATGATTTAGCGATCAGCGACAACGGCACTCCGGTGAAACTCAACAGTTTCCATCTGGTCAACGGTGCGCAAAAGAGCGAGAGTCTGATCACGCTCGTCTTTGACCGGCCGGCGCAGTTGGCGGGCAAGAACCTGGAAACAGATCCGACGATGATGAAGAATGCGCGAGAAGCGGCGGGGAAGATTCTCGTGGCAATTCCAGAGAAAGGCTTCTCCCTTTCGGTCCTCACCGTCGAGGAGCGGCTGCGGCTTCAAAGCGCGTTCACATCGGATCGCAAGTCGCTTGCGCAGGCCATCAACTCGGCCACCGAGCCGAAAAAAGCCAGGAAGGACGGCGAGGCCAGCCCGCTGGAAAAGCAGCTGATCGCGGCATCGCTCACCGGCATTGGTCCAGAGGGAAAGGCCGTCGGCGTGCATGATCGCGCGTTGGATAGGTTGCTCTTCAACGCACTCACCAACTCCGGCAAGATTGAACAAAATCAACATCTACGGCCTTTCCTGGCGGGTCTGCTGGCTCTGGCGCAATCCCAGCAACAGATCCAGCAGAGAAAAGCGTTGATTTTCTTTACTGCCTTCCAGCAAGAGAAGAACAACTTGCGCACCATGGAGGCGATTCAATCCATCATTGGATCAGCCAATCAAGCTGGAGAGAGCATCTATGTTGTTGACCTCAGCTCTTCGAATCGCACTACTAGCCAGATGAGTCAGACGTCCGCCGAAGCCTTGGGCGTTGCAGGCAGCGTTCCGGCTGCCCCAGGCGATTTGGGCGCCGCATTCAACAGTTCGCGTCAACTCGGCTACCTTTCGGTCGTTGATAACGCGAATGACAACGACGACATGAAATCCCTGGCTTCGGAAACGGGCGGCAGTTACATCCCATACGATCGCTTGCGGAAGTCGCTGGCCCAAATTCTTCAGGACATGACCACATATTATGTGGCGACCTACGTGCCTCCCATCCAGGAGTACGACGGGAAGTTTCATCCAATCGCGATCAAGCCGCTGCGCGCCAAGCTCAGGATTCGCTCGCAATCGGGGTATCTATCGCAGCCGCATCAGAGCGGCGGCGATGCCGCCCCGCAGCCCTATGAACTGCCACTGCTGAAGATCCTCGGGCAAGACACGTTGCCGACGGATGTTGCCTTTCGCGCGGCGATCTTGAGCGCCGCCGCGACGCCAGATGGAGAGATCAGTACGCTGGCCCTCGAGGTGCCGCACTCTGGCTTGGAGATGCATGAAGACAAGAGCACCGGCATTCACTCCGTGAGCCTTTCAATCGTCGCCAATATCAAAGACAAATCGGGCATGCTCATCGAGCACTTCAGCACAGATATTCCGCGCCGCAGGATTCAGGGAGACAGCGACGGCTCGGAATTCGAAGCGATTTCGTTTCAGCGGCACTTTCTTGCTCCTCCAGGCGAGTACGTACTAGAGGCTGCCGTGCTGGACCATTACAGCGGCAACGCCGGCGTCCGCCGCCAGATCTTTGTGGTTCCCGACGCCAACACTGCCCCTTCCCTCGGCAATTTGATTCTCGTGCGCCAATCCGAGCCCTTGCGCGCCGATGACGACACTGCTGAGCCACTGCGCCACGGAAATGAGATTCTGACGCCGAATCTCTCCGGTTTACTGGCCCCAGGCGCCAAGGTGATCTCAATCTTTTTGAATGTTCACTCCGTTCCCCACGCTGCTGAGGCCTCAACCCTCAAGATGCAGATCTACCGGGACGGTAAGCCGCTAAGCGGCGAGCCGATGATCATTCCTCAAGCCAGCGAATCGGAGTTCGCCTCCTACCTGAATAGCTTTTCCATCAACCCTCCCGTCAACGGCCTTTATGAGGTGAAGGCTGTTCTCAACCAGGGCGGCAAGAGCGCGGAAGCCGGCACCACGTTCGAAGTGACAGGCGGCCAGCCGTCCGGCGACACAGAGACCGTCTCTGTGCTTGACGCGCAGCTTCCCCCTCATTCTTCCGGACCGTTGGCTATTTCTATTCCAGCCAACCCGATCGAACGCCCCTCGGTACAGGAGATCGACTCCCTCCTCGCGGATGCAACCAAGTACGCAATGACTTATGGGGATTCCCTGCCCAACTTCATGTGCGAGCAAGTAACCAATCGATCTACCTACCGCGTCAATCTGGGTGGAACAGGCCAGTGGAATCATAGAGACAAGTTCACGGAACAACTGACGTACGTCGAACACGAGGAACACCGCAGCTTGCTGGAAATTGAGCAGAATGGCTCCACGAGCAGCCGTGACGCAGAGAATATTCGCGGCGCCGTCTCGGACGGGGAGTTCGGCTTTACGCTTTCTGGCCTCTTCCGCCCCTCGTCCAAGGCGGATTTTCAATGGAAGGAGACAGGAGCGCTGGGAGACGGCACGGTGCAAGTCTTCGACTATAGCGTCGAACCGGAACACTCGACGTTTAATCTCCGGGCGAGCATGAACGATGCAGTCAAGGTCGGCTACCACGGCCAGGTGTATATCGATACTGTGACGCGTATGGTGCGTCGCATCACGAAGGTGGCGGACCATGTGCCACCCAAGTATCCCATCCAGGCGGCTTTGGTCAGCGTGGATTACGACTTTGTGGTTCTCAACGACCACGACTATATGCTGCCCATCAGCGCACAGGTCATTTTGAAAAAGGGCAGCAAGGAACTGGATAGGAACGAGATCGAGTTTCGAAACTTCCGCCGCTTCGGTTCCAATTTACGAATCATAACCGACGATTCCGCGACTAAACCCTGACCATCGGCGTGCACGACGCAGACAAATGATCATGAAGGTAGAACGGCAAGTATCGAAACCATGCGCAGAGACCTGAATGCTGCTGCTCATGCCCGCAGGGAATTGAAGAGATCATTCTGAGCAGGTTCTGCGGGCTCCAGCAATTCTGCATCGTTGTTGCGCACATTGCCTACGCGATTGCTCACGGGCCAGGCGCGCATTTGCTCAGCCGGGTACGGCCTTAACAGTTCGACGGGCGCCCTGTCCGCCGCGTCTGTATCGAGCCATCGATCGTAGTCTTTGGGCTCGAGGATCACTGGCATCCGGTTGTGCATCGGTTCCGTGAGTTCGTTCGGATCGGTCGTCAGTATCGTGAAAGTCTCGAGTGCCTCATTCTCTTTGCCTTTCCACGTCTCCCACAACCCGGCAAATGCGTACGGCTCACCGCTTTTGAGTCCGAAGGCAAACGGCCGTTTCGTCTTCGCATCGGGCTTCTGCCATTCGTAAAAAGCGTCCGCCGGTACCAGGCAGCGCCTCTTCTTTAGGGCTTCGCGAAAAGCAGGCTTCGACGCAGCTTCTTCGGCCCGTGCATTGATCATGGAATAGCCAATCTTGGCGTCTTTCGCCCAGAAAGGAACCAGTCCCCAGCGCAAAAGGGCGAACTCCCGCTTGCCTGTGTCGCGATTTTGTCGAATCACAGGCTGCACACTTTGCGGTGCAACGTTGTAGCTAGGCGCGAACCAGGGCATGTCCTCAAGCTCAATGCCAAACCATTCAGCTAAAAGGTCTTGCGTCGATTTTCTGGCAAAACGGCCACACATGGTTTCCCTAGCATAGCGCACCCAATAGCGCGAATCCACAGGCAAAACGGTTGACAACAGTGCCCCCTTCGATGGAATCTAAAGCGAAGAAAAGGCGAATATGCCGTCCCGCTCCTCGTCTGCCCTCCGTCTCGAAATTGAACACGCCCTCGAACGTAGTTTCCCGGCGGCGCTGACCCCTGCGCAGCGTACGATTCGAGAAACAGCCTCCACCGGCATTGCCGAGGTAGACGAGCTGCTCGAAGGTGGTCTGCCGGCAGGCGCCATCAGCGAAATTCTCGGGCCCGAGTCCTCAGGCCGAACAACGCTCGCCCTGTCTTTCGTTGCGCAGCGAACCGCCGCAGGTCAGGTTTGTGCGTGGGTCGATGCGGACGACGCCTTCGATCCAGAATCCGCCGCTGCCAACGGAATCCATCTTCCGCAGCTTCTCTGGGTGCGTTGCCGAAAGCCCGGCACCCTCACCCGCCAGCGTCCATCCGCAAAGCCCTTCGCACAACTCGACCAGGCGCTGCGCGCAACAGATCTGTTACTCCAAGCCGGTGGATTTGCCGCCATCATTCTCGATTTGGGCGATACCGCATTCGAACATGCGCGGCGCATTCCACTCGCTACCTGGTTTCGTTTTCGCCAGGCTGCCGACCGCGCTCGCACCAGCCTTGTTGTTGTGGCAGAGGCAGGCTGCGCGCAATCCAGCGCTGCCGTGGCGCTCGAATGTGCGGCGTTGCGCCCCCTTATTGCGGGCGATGCTGTCCTGCGCGGCTTCCAATTTCAGGTGAACCGCGAGCGGCAGCGCTTTACGCCATTTGCCGTGAACCCAAAAAAGCCGCCTGCTCGCGTATGGCCCGCCACCGGCGCATGGGATACGGAGCAGAGCGCATGAATCCCGAACTCTATGCCTGCGTGCGCGCCGCGGAGTTTCCTTCGCAGGCCCTCCTTCGTCTACGTCCTGACCTGCAGTCCCTTCCCATTGCCGTGCTCGACGGCCGTCCGCCCCTCGAACAAGTCTGCTCCATGAATCGCCATGCAAGCCGGCTCGGTGCTGTGGAGGGAATGACCAGGCTTGAGGCAGAGTCGCTCATCCCCCAAGATGCGGTTCCTGATCAAGCCCTGCGTCTGCTCTCCCGCTCTCTTGAAGGCGAAGCCGCTGCACGGGCCGTCATGCTTGAGTGCGCGTCCACCTTTTCCCCTCGCATTGAGCAAGCCAGCAATGGAATCGATTGCGCCATCGTTCTCGACATCGGAGGAACAGACCGCTTGTTTGGGCCGCCACGCGCTCTCGCTGAGCGTCTGCGCTCTGCTCTTGCCGCTGCCGGTTTTCGCGTCTCCATAGCGGTCAGCGCCAACTTTCATGTAGCGCACATCCTCGCCGCCGCGTCGCGCGGTATCACCATCATTCCTGCAGGTGAAGAAGCGCAGGCTCTCGCGGGCTTGCCGCTTTCGTTGCTCGACATGCACCCCGATCACGCCGAAACGCTAACCATCTGGGGGATTCGTACGCTGGGCGAACTCGCCACCTTACCGCAAATAGACATGATCGCGCGTCTCGGTCAGCCTGCATCGGTGCTTCACAACCTTGCCCTCGGCGTGCACCCACACATCTTTCAACCCAAAGAGGCCGCATTTGAGCTGCGCGAATTCTGCGAGTTTGAAACTCCCGTCGAGCAAGTGGATTCGCTGCTGTTCGTCGGTGCGCGCATGATTGACAGCCTGGTGCAGCGCGCTGCCACGCGCGCCATGTCCCTCGCTTCCCTTGATGTAGATCTGGCGCTCGAAGGCGGCAAGACCCATCAACTCAAGATTCGTCCAGCCCTCCCCTCTATCGATCGAAAATTCCTGCTCAAGCTCCTGCAGCTTGAGATAGCAACCAAGCCACCTTCAGCAGCAATCCTATCGCTTGCTCTCAGTGCGGAAGTAGGTCAGTCGAGCAAGGTGCAACTAGGACTGTTCACCCCGCAGACACCAGAGCCATCACGGCTCGATGTCACCATCGCGCGCTTGAAAGCCATTGCCGGGGAAGATCGCGTAGGATCGCCAGTGCTTGAAGACACGCATCACGCAGGCACCTTTCACGTCGCCGATTTCAAAGTGCACGACTCGCCTGCGTCAGAAAGCACAAGCCAGCCCCGCATGGCCTTGCGACGCCTGCGCCCTCCGCTCAATGTGCGCATGGTTCTCAATGCGGGCCAGCCTGCGCTCTTCTTTGACGGTCGTCAGAGCTACCGCGTAACCACCTGCTTCGGCCCATGGCGAAGCAATGGCTGTTGGTGGTCTGCTGCCGGCTGGGATAACGACGAGTGGGATATATTGGCACAGTCGAAAGACAGCGCGTCCCTGCTTTGTCTGCTGGTCATGGATCGCACAAACAGCGAATGGCGGATCGAGGCCTGGTATGACTGAGGCCGATTCCTATGTCGAACTGCATTGTGCCAGCGCCTTCAGTTTTCTCGAAGCAGGCTCGCAGCCTGAAGCGCTCATTGAGCGCGCAGCCGAACTCGGCATGGGCGCGCTCGCGCTCGCTGATCGCAACGGCCTCTACGGCGCAGCGCGCTTTCATACCGCTGGCGTGCGGCTCGGCGTTCGCCCTCTTATTGGATCGGAAATATCCGTCTGTTCTTTCGGCAACATGCTTACACCTCAAGCGTGGCTTCCGCATCAGCATCCCCACCAGCCACCTCGTCTTCTCCTGCTGTGTGCTTCGCAGGTTGGCTATCAGAATCTTTGCCAGCTCATCACTCGCTTTAAAATGCGCGAGGCAACCAAGGTGGAAGGCGCCGCAACGCTTGAAGATATCCAAGAGTTTTCCGCGGGACTCATCTGTCTGACCGGTGGTGACGAAGGGCCGCTTGCTGTAGCAATGGCGCGGGAGGGAAGCAATGCAGCAAGAAAAATCCTCGACCGCCTCACCGCAATCTTCGGGTCCTCTAACCTCTATATCGAATTGCAACGTCATTGCCGCCGCGATCAGGAATGCCGCAACCAAACTCTGCTCACGCTTGCAGCAAAGCTGCGTCTGCCTGTGATTGCCACCAATGGTGTTCGCTATTCCACACAGGATGATCGCGAGTTGTTCGATGTGCTCACGTCCATCCGCAATCACACTACCCTCGATAAAGCAGGCCGTCTTCTTGTCTCCAGTGCAGCACGCTTGTTGCGCCCGGCGCGTGAGATGGCCGCACTATTCCGAGATATTCCAGAGGCCATCGTCAACACCAGCATCGTCAGTCAGCGGCTCGCGTTCACGCTCAGCAACCTCGGATATGAGTTCCCGCACTATCCCGTGCCCGCTGGCGAAACCATGGATAGTTTTCTCGCGCAACGTGTCGACGAGGGCGTACGCAAACGCTATGGCTCCCCAGCCAAGCGGCACCTGCTAGAGAAGGCAAAGACGCAGGTACAGCGCGAACTTAAGCTGATTGAGAAGCTCGGTTTCGCCGGATACTTTCTTATCGTCTGGGACCTGATCCGCTTCAGTCAGCAGCATGGAATTCTTGTGCAGGGCCGTGGTTCCGCGGCCAACTCCGCCGTCTGCTATGCGCTTGAAATTACAGCCGTCGATCCTGTCGGAATGGAGCTCCTCTTCGAGCGCTTCCTCAGCGAGAGTCGCGGCGAGTGGCCCGATATCGATCTCGACCTGCCTTCGGGGGACGAGCGCGAAAAAGTCATCCAATATTGCTACGACCACTACGGCGCACTCGGCGCCGCCATGACCGCGAACGTCATCACCTACCGCGGTCGCTCCGCCGCGCGCGAAGTCGGCAAGGCGCTCGGCTTTGAAGAGGAAACCATCACCCGGCTCTCAAGTCTTGTTAGTCGTTGGGAGTGGCGCGGCGACAACGACACCATGGCCCGCCATTTCGATCAGGCTGGTTTCGATATACGACATCCGCAGATCACGCGCTATCTCGACCTTTGCATGCGTCTCCAGGATATGCCGCGCCATCTGGGCCAGCACTCCGGAGGCATGGTCATTTGTGCAGGCATGTTGAATCGCGTCGTGCCTATCGAGCGCGCATCCATGCCGGGCCGCACTGTTGTGCAATGGGACAAGGAAGATTGCGCCGACCTTGGCATCATCAAGGTCGACCTTCTTGGCTTGGGTATGATGGCCGTGCTCAAGGAATGCATCGAGCTCATCCCGCGCCACTACAAAAAAGAAGTGGACCTAGCCGCGCTCCCTGAAGATCCGGTGGTTTACGAGACGCTGCGCAAGGCCGACACGGTGGGCATGTTTCAGGTGGAAAGTCGTGCACAAATGGCTTCCATCCCTCACAACGCGCCAACCAAGTTTTACGATCTAGTCGTGCAGGTGGCCATCATCCGCCCCGGTCCCATCGTCGGCAAGATGATGCACCCCTATATGAATCGCCGCCAGGGAAAAGAAGAAATTACGTATCCGCATCCATCCCTTGAGCCGGTGCTCAAACGCACGCTCGGTGTGCCGCTTTTTCAGGAACAGTTGTTGCGCATGGCCATGACTGTCGCCAACTTCACCGGTGCCGAAGCCGAAGAATTGCGTCGCGCCGTCGGCATGCGCCGGTCCATGCAGCGCATGCAAAATCTTGAAGGACGTCTCCGCGAAGGCATGACCCGCAACGGCATCAGTCCGGAAGCGCAGGACAATATCGTTCAGGGTATCTCCTCTTTCGCCATGTATGGCTTTCCTGAGTCGCATGCGGCGAGTTTCGCGCTGATCGCTTATGCCTCGGCCTATCTCAAGGTGCATTACCTCGCCGCCTTCACCTGCGCCATTCTGAACAATCAGCCCATGGGCTTTTATTCTTCAGCCGTTCTCATCAAGGATGCGCAGCGCCACGGCCTGCGCGTGCGTCCTATCGATGTGCAACACTCGCAGTGTCTCTGCACACTCGAACATGAATCCGACTTTGCGTTCTCGCTTCGTCTCGGCTTCAATTACGCTCGCGGTCTGCATCGGGCAACAGCCGACAAGCTGGTCAGAGCCCGCAGAGCCGACGGAGCGTTTCGTTCCCTTCACGACATGTCGTCGCGTGTTCCTGACTTGAACCGCAAAGACATGGTTTCTCTCGCTCGCATCGGCGCGCTCAACTCCATTGGCGATGTGGAGCATCGCCGCGATGCACTTTGGCAAGTGGAGGAAGCAGCTCGTGCCTCCGGGCCACTCCTGCGCAGCACAGACAGCACGCACGAAAAGCCGCGGTCCAAAACGCCACTCCGAAAAATGAATGATGAGGAGCGCCTCACAGCAGATTACGCAGGAACAGGCGTTACCACTGGCCCTCATCCCATGGCGTACCATCGCGCATCGCTTCGTGCTGACGGAATTCGATCTGCATCGGAGCTTGAGCACGGCAACAATCATCAACCCATCAGTATTGCCGGTTGCGTCATCGCGCGCCAGCGTCCAGGTACGGCAAAAGGATTTGTGTTCCTCTCGCTAGAAGACGAGACCGGCATCGCCAACGTCATCATCACACCGGGTATCTTTGAGGCCAACCGCCTGGTCGTAACGCGCAGCCGCATCCTGCGCATTGACGGGCAACTCCAGCATCAGGAGGGCGTGGTTCACGTCAAGGCAAAGCAGATTATTCCACTCGACATCGTTCAAGCCGACGTAGGCTCTCACGATTTTCATTGATGCCATTAACTAGTAGTAATCCAAGGCGATTTGGTAAGCTCACCCCGCGCCATCCCGGTGATAGCATGTGAAAATCGCCCTGAAAGGACCGGCGGCTATGAGCGAGCACACTCCGTCAAACGAACTCACCCCCGAACAGATTTCCACCATCACTCGGGAAACCAACTACGGCACCTGGCGCTTCCAGAAGGGCTGGAAGCCAATGTATATCGCTGACGCCGAAGGGTGCTGGTTTACTGACGGAACAGGCCGCCGCTATCTCGACTTTTCGGCGCAGCTCATGTGCGTCAATCTCGGTCACAAAAACGCACGCGTCATCGAGTCGATCACGCAACAAGCAAACGAACTCGCCTACGTCACGCCCGGCTATGCAACCAAGGCGCGCGCGCGACTCAGCGAGAAACTTCTCGAAGTCTTGCCAAAGGGCCTGAACAAATTCTTTTTCGCCACAAGCGGGACTGAAGCCAACGAAGCTGCCTTCAAAATTGCCCGCATGGTCACCGGAAAAAACAAGATCATCTCCCGATATCGTTCTTATCACGGCTCCACGATGGGCTCCATCGCGGCTACCGGCGATCCTCGTCGCTGGGCCATGGAACCGGCAGGCAAGGGCGCAGGCGTTGCGTTTGCGCCAGAAGTGAATTGTTACGACTGCCCCATCAAGCACACTTATCCCAGTTGCAACGTCGCCTGTGTCGATTACATAGAACACATGATCCGCAACGAGAGCGACGTAGCGGCAGTCATCGTTGAGCCTGTCGTCGGAACCAACGGCGTGCTCATTCCGCCTGCGGAGTACTTTCCGCGCCTGCGCGAAATCTGCGATCGTCACGGCGTCCTGATCATTGCCGATGAAGTCATGGCCGGATGGGGCCGCACCGGAAAGTGGTTCTCCATCGACCACTGGAGCGTAGTGCCGGACATCCTCGTTACCGCCAAAGGCATTACGTCCGCGTATATTCCTTTAGGCTTGTGTGCCACCACTACAAAGATTGCGGACTACTTCGAAGACCACTACTTCTCTCACGGCCACACCTATGAGGCGCATCCCATCACGCTCGGCCCAGCAGTGGCCACCATTGAAGAGATGCAGCGGCTCAACCTCGTCGAGCGCGCAGCCGAATTCGAACCCTATGTGCGCGCGAAGCTCGAAGCAGTCAAAGCGAAGCATCCATCCGTTGGCGACGTGCGCGGTCTTGGTCTTTTCTTTGCCGTGGAGATCGTAAAGAATCGCAAGACCAAGGAGCTCTTCAATACCATGCGCGACAAGGTGGAAGGAAAGCCTCTCGTCGTCGATCAGATTGTGGGGAAAATGATGGCGCAGGGAGTGTCAGTTCAGGCCTGGGTCAGTCACTTCGTCATCGCGCCTCCGCTCATCGTCACCAAAGAGGAACTCGACCTTGGCATCGCAGCGCTCGATGAGAACCTCTCCATCGCCGATGCGCTCGTCGAAGCATAAGCGCCGCTAAGCAACTTCCTCGGCGTTCTCTGCCATGTTGACCGGAACGCTGACCTTCATCAGCGCCACGTAAACAATTGCCGCGGTAAAGAATCCTACAAACCAAGCGTAGTCATATAGGAAGTGCAGAGGCGCGTAGGCCAGTCCAATCAGCGCAATCGACACGCCCAGCACCAGAGCGATAATCGCGCGCGGGTTGATGCCTTTCGTGTAGTAGTAGATGCCCTCGCGGTGATAGAGCGAATTCACGTCAAGTTCCGTCTTGCGAATGAAGAAGTAATCCGCAACCATGATGCCCGCCACCGGTCCCAGCAATCCCGAGTAACCCACCAGCCAGCCAAAGATGTAAGCGTCTGGTGTCGCCAGCAACTTCCACGGACACATGGCCAATCCCAGAAAGCCCGTGATCAGGCCGCCCGTGCGAAAGCTGATGAGCCGCGGATACAAGTTTGAGAAGTCGTTCGAAGGCGAAACAACGTTGGCGCCGATATTCACATTCAGCGTGGCTACAAGAATCGCAATGAGACCGACGAAGGCCACTACAGGTTGATGAAACGCGCCAATCAGAGTAATCGGATTCCAGATCGGATGTCCGAACAGAACCTCCGAGGCCGAGGTCACAGAGATCCCGACGAATGTATAGAGCACCATCGCCACAGGTAGCCCGAATGCCTGTCCCCACGACTGTGCACTTTGCGATTTCGAGTAACGCGTGAAGTCGGGAATGTTGAGTGCGAGCGTCGCCCAGTAACCGACCATCGCCGTCAGCGAAGGAAAGAACACCGCGAGAAATTCAGAGGTCGAATGGAACTGGCTCGGGGTCGAAAGCATGCTGCCGAAACTTCCGGCCTTCATACGCACCCAGATCATCAGCGCCGCCGCCATCACAAACATGAAAGGTGCACCGAATGCCTGCAAATGCCGAATCGATTCCACGCCGCGCCACACCACCACCATGTTCAGCAGCCAGAAGCCGAGGAAGCAGACCCACAGAATGCCGTTGTTGCCTGCGGTCGAGGGCCAGATCACAACCAGCATCGCATCAATCGCTGTTCCACCGATCCAGGACTGAATACCAAACCATCCGCAAGCTACGACCGCTCGCAAAATCGCCGCAAGATTCGCCCCGCGCACTCCAAAAGGGGCGCGGATGAAGACCGGAAACGGAATTCCGTATTTTGCGCCCGCATGCGCATTCAACAGCATCGGCACAAGCACGATCAAATTGCCCAGTAGCACCGTGCCGATCGCCTGCTTCCAATCCATCCCCTTGGCAATAAGCGATGACGCCAGCTGATACGTCGTGATCTCCATGCACATCGAGAACCACAAGGCTGTGTAGTTGTAGAAACCCCATGTGCGTTGCGCCGGCGTAGTGGGAGCCAGGTCGCGATTGGATAGGGACGGGTCGACGACGCTCACGGGCCTCCTTCGCGGTCCAGATCTTAAAGCTAAAAATACGTATCTACTGCTGCAGTCAAACTATTTCCAGGCACCGCCGCGAGCTTCGCGTTTTAAATAATTACCACGCCCCGGCTTGCCGATAAACTCTCCGCCGGAAACAATCAACTCCCCGCGAGAATATACATCGCGCGCGTTGCCTCGCACATGAAAGCCTTCAAACATGGAGTAATCGACGCGCATATGATGCGTCGCAGCCGAAATGGTGTACGCCTCATGCGGATCCCACAGCACAAGGTCAGCATCGCTGCCTACGGCGAGCACGCCCTTCTTCGGATACATTCCAAAAATCCGCGCTGGCGCTGTTGAAACCAATTCGACGAACCGGTTGATTGAAAAATTGCCCTGACCCACGCCATGGTGATGCAGCAATTGCAGCCGGTTCTCAATGCCCGGGCCGCCATTTGGAATCTTGGTAAAGTCGTCTTTGCCCAGAGCCTTCTGGTCTTCAAAGCAGAACGGACAGTGGTCCGTTGAGACAACTTGCAAATTGTCCCTGCGCAATCCCTCCCACAGCTTCGACTGGTTCTTGCGTTCGCGCACGGGCGGCGTGAACACATACTTCGCGCCCTCCCAGCCTTTGTCGGCTACATCTTCGATTGACAGCAGCAGATACTGCGGACATGTTTCGGCAAACGCGGGCAAGCCACGGTCACGCGCCTCGCGCACTTGATTCAATGCGTCCTCGCTCGACAAATGCACGATGTACACCGGCACGCCGGCCATCTCCGCCAACGCAATGGAGCGATGCACCGCCTCAGCTTCCGCGCGCGTCGGTCGAGTCAGGGCGTGATAAATCGGAGCCGTCTTTCCCTCCGCCAGCGCCTGCTGCACAATTACGTCGATGACAGAGCCGTTTTCTGCGTGCATGCAGATCAGCGCGCCGTTCTTCGCCGTCTGCTGCAACGCCTTGAAAATGGTCGCGTCATCTACCATCAGCACGTTGGGATAAGCCATGAACAACTTGAAACTAGCCACGCCCTCCCGCACCAGGTCGTCCATATCTTCCAAGCCAGCGTCACCCAGATCGGTCACGATCATGTGCAGGCCATAATCGATGCAAGCCTTTCCTTCGGCCTTTTTCCACCACGTATCGAGTGCCGAGCGCATCTTGGTGCCACGCGCCTGAATAGCGAAGTCGACAATCGTCGTGGTTCCGCCAATCGCCGCCGCTCGCGTACCCGTAAGAAAATCGTCTGCCGATTGAGATCCGCCAAACGGCATATCCAAATGCGTATGTGCATCAATTCCGCCGGGAAGCAGCAGCAAGCCTGTCGCATCCACAACCGTGTCCGCCGAGCTGGCCGGAATCCCCGAGCGAATCTCCTTGATGGTGGTGCCATCGATCAGCAGATCGGCCTTTTGCGTAGATTCCGCGTTGACAATTGTCCCGTTCTTGATCAGCACAGTAGCCATATTCTTGAATCCCGTTTCCAAATTTGGTTAGGACGGCGTCTGCGTCGAGCATGCTGCCCCGCGCGTCCGTTCATCCCACGTCTCCGGCGGCAATCCTGTATCCACGCGCACCATCGTGATGCACTGGTCAACCGGGCAAACCAGCGAGCAGAGATTACAGCCCACGCACTCTGTTTCATCCACGCGGGGAATACGCGCCAATGGCGTAGGATACGGCCCATGCACTGCCGCTTCGCGTTCCTTGCGCGTCACCGGCGTCTCCACAACTGCTGTTCTGCTCTCCGTTTCACGCACGGCCGGAATCGGATGCAACTCCACATGCCCATTCACCGGCCCCGACACGCGGTCGAGATGAATACATTGGTGCGCGCCGTCCCAGCACGCAATATGGCAAAGATCACATCCAATACATTTCTGCTCGTCGATATGCGCCACGATCTTGAAGTTCAGGTTCAGGTGCTTCCACTCGGTCACTTTCGGAATCGATAGCCCCCGGAAATCCTCAATCGTGTTGAAGCCTTTCGAGCGCATCCAGTTGTCGAGGCCCTCGGCCATGTCTTCCACGATGCGATACCCGTAGTGCATCGCCGCCGTGCATACCTGCACCGTGCCGCAGCCCAGCAGAATAAACTCCGCTGCGTCGCGCCAGCTTCCAATACCGCCAATTCCCGAGAGCGGTAGTGCAGCCTCCGGATCCGCCATGATCTGCTGAACCATGTTCAGCGCGATCGGCTTCACCGCCGGTCCGCAGTAGCCGCCATGCGAGCTCTTGCCATCCACATCCGGCCGCGGCGTCAAAGTTTCCAGATCGATTCCGGTAATCGAATTGATCGTGTTGATCGCCGACAGCCCATCTGCGCCGCCGCGCTTTGCGGCGCGCGCAATCGTACGTATATCGCTGATGTTCGGCGTCAGCTTCACCAGGACAGGGGTTCGTGCTTTTTCTTTCACCCACTCGGTAATCATCTGCGCATATTCCGGCACCTGGCCCACTGCCGAACCCATGCCGCGTTCGCTCATGCCGTGAGGGCATCCGAAATTGAGTTCGAGCCCATCCGCCCCCGCATCCTCGCTCCGTGCAACAATTTCGTGCCAGCTTTCGCGATTCGAAGCCACCATCAGCGAAGCGATCACGGCGTGCTTCGGATACCGCTTTTTCACCTCCGCCATTTCGCGCAGATTCACTTCCACAGGCCGATCGCTGATCAGTTCAATATTGTTGAAGCCCATAATGCGCTGGCCGTTCCAGTCGGTCGCGGAATAGCGCGAGCTCACATTCGTCACCGGCTCGCCAATCGTCTTCCAAACCGCTCCGCCCCAGCCCGCGTCAAAGGCGCGCATAATCTGTTCACCGCAGTTGGTCGGCGGGGCTGACGCGAGCCAGAATGGATTCGGACAATTGATTTTTCCAGCAAATCCGCGAACAGAAATGTCAGGCATGAGCAGCCTCCGCAGTTTTCAGAATGGCCAGCGCGGCCCGCTTGCCGCCGGCAACCGCATCCACAACTTCGCGGCCGCCATTCACGCAGTCGCCGCCCGCATAGTAGCGGGGATTGCCGGTCTCTCCCGTTGCAAGGTCGGCCACAATTCTTCCGTTGTGCACTTCCACGCCTCGCAAATCCTGAATCAACTGCGCCAGGGGCGACTGCCCAATCGCTGGCACAACAAAATCGCAATCCACCGTGAATTGAGAATCAGGGATCGGCAGCAGTTTCGTGTCCACCTGCTGCATCTGGACCGTGTCCAGCAGCAGGCGTCCATGCTCGCTTTCGCGGATTGCCAGCGGTTGTCGACGCCAAAGGAACTGCACGCCTTCCTGCTTGGCATGCTGGTATTCAAAGTCGAAGGCAGACATGTCGTGCTCGCCGCGGCGATAAAGCAGATATACGGTCTCAGCGCCCAGGCGCCGCGCTGCGTTGGCTGCATCAATCGCCGTGTTCCCTGCGCCCACCACAACCACCGTTCCACTCATCTCGCGAATGTGCCCAACCTTGTATGCGGCAATCAGCTCAAGCGCATTGATCACGCCTTTCTTGTCCTCGCCGGGAATGCCGAGTTGTTGCATCGCTCCAAGTCCGAGCCCGAGAAAGATGCAGTCAAACTCTGCTTCCAGTGCGTCGAGTGCCGCCGCGGACTCTATGGCCTCGCCAAAGCGGAACTCCACGCCCATGTTGCGAATCATCTCCACTTCGCGAAGACTGTCGGTAGCTCGAAGCTTGTACTCGGCCACACCATAGGTGTTCAAGCCACCCGGCAGTGGCCGACGCTCGATGATCGTAGCCTGTGCTCCTTGTCGGACAAGTTCCGCAGCGCATGCCAGCGATGCCGGGCCACCGCCAATGCACGCAACGCGAAGCTTGCGCGATGCAGGCTTTGCTGTTGGAACGGGCTCGCCCGAATCGTGAAAGGCATCCATCGCGTGCCGCTGCAACAGCGCAATTTGTATCGGCTTACGATTCTGCCTGTGCATCACGCAGGCACCCTCGCAGAGCACATCTACAGGACAAACCCGCGAGCAGCTGGAACCAAGAATGTTGGCGTCGAGAATGCGCATGGCCGATCCGCGCAGGTTGCCGGATGCTATGCGCTTTATAAAGCCGGGTACATCAATATGCGTTGGACACGCGCCCGTACACGGCGCATCGAAGCAGTTCAGGCAGCGATCGGCTTCAATCACAGCTGCCTGGGCCGTGAGCGCCGGCTTCAAGTCGGCAAAGCGCTCACGCAATTTCGGATCATCGGATAATGACGCGGTGCTCATTCACACCTCAATCAGAATCTATTCAAAGTTTTCTTCTTCGTTCGTCTGTGTTTCTTGGAGCAACACTTTCGATGTGCGGCTCACGATGCCACGATTGGGCCGTACTGATCCGGTCGCCGATCGCGGAAGAACTGCCACGTCCTTCGCACCTCTGCGATTTCGTCCAGATTCAGGTCTGCGGTCAGCACCTCATCCTTGTCGCGAGCGGCCTGCGCAAAAATCTGTCCGCGCGGATTGGCGAAATAACTCTGCCCATAGAACTCACCGATGTTCCACGGCGGTTCGGTGCCCACGCGATTGATGGCGCCGATAAAGTATCCGTTCGCCGCAGCATGCGCCGGCTGTTCCAATTTCCACAGGTACTCGCTCAATCCGGCTACCGTCGCTGAAGGGTTGAACACAATCTCCGCGCCGTTCAATCCAAGGCAGCGAGCGCCTTCAGGAAAGTGCCGGTCGTAACAGATATAGACGCCGATCTTCGCAAAACCGAGATCGAACACCGGATAACCAAGATTGCCTGGTCGGAAATAAAACTTCTCCCAGAAGCCGGGAGCCACATGCGGAATATGCGTCTTGCGATATTTACCCAGGTAGGTGCCGTCGTTTTGAATCACGGCTGCGGTGTTGTAGAAGATGCCTTCCTGCTCGACTTCGTAAACCGGCACGACCATGGCGATATGCAGTTCTTTGGCCAGCGCTTGCATCATGGTCACCGTGGGCCCTGAAGGTACAGCCTCGGTGGTCTCATACCACTTCACCGATTGCTCGGCGCAAAAGTAGGGCCCGTTGAAGATCTCCTGTAGGCAGACGATCTGTGCGCCATCCGCCGCCGCCTTGCGAATTAGGCCCAGGTGCTTGTCAATCATGGCCTTCTTCTGTACGGCCAATGGTTCCGTGGCCGGCACGGCATTGGAAGCCTGAATCAGGGAACATCGAACAATGCGGGGCACTTGGTCGCCTCCAAGGGTAAAAGTCGATAGTATTTGAAGTTAATTCAAACCGTCGTTTAGGGCAATGGCTTTATTCCGTTAGAGACGAGCTTGAACCCAATCCGTCAGGTGCGATCCGGCGAGCTTTCGCGCCTCGGCTCCAGCGTCGATGCTCTACGATGACTGCATGGGGAGTTTGCTCCAAATCCAGGATCTTCGGATTCGATTTTCCGCAGTGGAAGCCGTGCGTGGCATCAGCCTGCAGGTCGACGAAGGGGAGATTCTGGGTCTTGTCGGCGAATCCGGTTCGGGCAAAAGTGCCACCGCGCTGTCGATTCTTGGTCTGCACGGCGCTGCCGAACAGGTCTCCGGTCAAATCCTGTGGCGAGGTTCCAATCTGCTAGGCCTGCCGCCGAAGGATCTCCGTCGCGTGCGCGGTCGCGAAATCGCCATGATCTTTCAGGAGCCGATGACGGCGCTTAATCCGGTCATGAGCATTGGCCGCCAGGTCGCCGAAGCAGCGCAAGCGCACTTTCCCTCATGGACGGGCCGTGACGCAAAACGGAAAGCGATCGCCGCCCTGGAAGCCGTCGACCTGCCCGATGCCGCCTCGCGTTACAGCGATTACCCGCATCAATTCTCCGGTGGTCAACGCCAACGCATCCTCATCGCCATGGCGCTTATCAACCGGCCGAAGTTGCTTATTGCCGACGAGCCAACCACGGCACTCGATGTCACGGTGCAGGCGCAGGTGCTTGAGCTTCTGCGAACCTTGCAAAACCAGTACGGCCTTGCCATGCTTTTCATTTCGCACGATCTCGCGGTGGTGGGTCAGGTGGCGAGCCGGGTTGCGGTCATGCGTTCCGGTCTTGTTGTCGAAACAGGATCAGCACGGCAACTGCTCACAGCGCCCACCCAGGCTTATACGCGATCTCTTCTTGCGGCGGTGCCCACGCTGCGCACCGACCGCTCCAAGCCCCTTGCCATGGCGGATGCTTCTTCAGCCGATTCGCCGATATATTCTCCGCATTCGCTCTAAAATTTGTAAGTAAGTTCGAAGCGCCGCGCAAGGACGAGGGGAAGAGCACTCATGACGCAATCCGCACGCAGCCGATCGGTGCTGTACCTCGTCGTTCTGTTCATCGCAGCATCGCCCGTGTGCGTTGCGCAGAGCACGACTCCCAGAAAGAAAGCGCCGCCCAAGCCCCCGCCTACTCAGCAGGAGTTGTTTCAATACGTCCGCAGCGCGCTTATTCTGCTCAGCCCCGATGACGGCATCAACGACAACGTTGAGGTTACCTTCAATCCCGCCACCGGTGTCCTTGCAGTCACCCAGCCCTCCGGGCATTGCGACGAGTTCCTCAATGCGCTCGACGCAAGCAACCCTGTCTGGGATCAATTCGATCCGAGTGATGCGCAGCAAACGCGCGAGAAACTCGTTCGATTCACGCTGGTCTCCGTCGCCGGCAAGCCCTCCCGCATCTGCTACGACAAGAGCAACGAAGTAGACACCAGCGTCCCGCAGAACCGCGTTCGCTTGCTGTTTTCGTTTTCAAAAGCCGAGCAATGGCCTCTCTTTCAGGAGAAATTCGCCAAAGCGCTCAAGCAGCTCATCGTGCTCAGCGGAGCCCCGCCCGTGACAGACATTTTCTCGGATGACCCCAAGCTGAAAGACAAAAACAAGCAGCCCTGAGGTAGTTTTGGGCCGCGCTTTCCATTCCGTCCAGGCTTGATCGGCACAAAAAACGCACGCCGCTCCCGGTGCATGGGGAGTCGGCGTGCGCGGTGTTTCTGGCTTGGTTTTCGGCTTACTCTGCCGCGGCTTCTTCCGCCACAGGCTCTGTGGCGGAAGAAGCGGGAGCTTCACCCTCAGCGACTTCCGCCACAACCTTCACCTTGATGTGAGCGGTCACTTCGCGGTGCAGCTTCACGCCAACGCTGAATTCGCCAACGGTCTTCAAGGCCTCGGGCAATTGAATCTTGCGGCGATCGATCTCGAAGCCCTTGGTTGCAAGTTCAGTGGCTACATCGGACGAGGTAACCGAACCGAACAGACGGCCCTCTTCGCCAGACTTGCGCGTAAAGCTCAGCAACACGCCCTCGAGCTTCGCTGCTACTTCCTCAGCCTGAACCTTCTCAGTTGCCGAACGGCGCGCGGCCGAGCTCTTCATCTGCTCGATGACGGCCTTGTTTGCTTCGGTCGCCTGCATCGCAAGCTTCCGCGGAAGAAGAAAGTTGCGGCCGTAACCCTCCGCAACCTTCACCACGTCTCCGCGATGACCCAGATTGTCTACGTCTTCCTTCAGAATAACTTCCATGTGAAACTCTCCAGTGTTTCCGGGCGCCATCAGCGCCTCGATCTTCTCTGCGCTCCTCGTTTATTCATGCATGCGAGGAGAGCCTGGCAACAGCATTCAATCCGACCGCTGTTTAGTGCCGGGTTGCGAACGGAAGCAGGGCGATATTCCTGGCCTGCTTGATGGCGCGCGTCAGGCGGCGCTGGTGTGTGGTGCAAACACCAGTCAGGCGCCGGGGCACAATCTTGCCGCGCTCGGCCACAAATCCCTGCAACAAACGCACGTCGCGGTAAGGAATCGCATCGATCTTCTCGGTGCAGAACTTGCACACCTTCTTGCGGCGGAAGAACTTGCCGCGTCCGCCGGGGCCGCCTGCGGGGCGTGGTCCACCGGGCCGGCCGCCGGGCCGTGGTCCTGAACCTGGGCCTGAACCTGCGCCAGGACCTGAGCTGTGGCTTGAAACTGGCGCGGAATCCGATCCGGATGATGCTGCGCCCGTCTCGGGCGCCTTTCCTTGAGTCTCATCAGACATAGTGTTTCCTCTTTACTCTCTTTGTTTCCGGGCTGCGCCTCTGAGCGCAGCCGAGTTCTTGTTCGGGCCGCCTTCCCTCTCCCTTGCGGAGTTGATGGCGGCGAAAAGTGGCAAGTCGCTAGACTGTAGCTGCCGCTGCCGGCTCAGCCGTTTCCGCTGCTGGTGCAGCTACGGGAGCCGCCACTGGCGCTGGTGCGGGCGCTGATTGCGAGGATGCAGTCGGCCTGCGAACTCCACGCAGGGCCTTCACCTTGGCCAGGCGCTTCTCTTCCTCGTCTATACGCACGGTGATGAACTTGATCACCGGCTCCGTCACGCGCAGCCGGCGCTCCAGCTCAAGCACGTTCGCACCGTCCGTCTCAACGGTCAGCAGAACGTAGTTGCCGTCGTTGAACTTGCGCACCATGTAGGCCAGCTTGCGGCGGCCCATTTTCTCCACGGTCTTCACCGTGCCGCCACCAGTCGTAATCGTGGTGCTAAAGCCGGCAATCAGCTTGTCGGTTTCCTCTTCGGTCACATCGGGCCGAACGATAAACATAACCTCATACACACGGGACATCGGTATTCCTTTTCCGCTGGAACTTCTTCGCATCCAGCCTTCGACTTTTTAGCTCCCGGTTCCCAGGTCCTATTCCTTGTTTCCTGTTCCCCGGTCCTTCTCTTCTTTCCGATTAAACTCATTCATCGCTGCTGCCGGCCCCACTTCCAGGATTCGCCGTGCGGCGGTTGCCACCCGGTCGAGAACCTCGTCCAGAACCGTCAATTCCGCCTTCCGCAAGGGGGAGAGCAGATAATCTCTGCCCGGCCGCCTTGCTGCGGCTTCAGGTGGAAGGTCGAGCCCCACACCAATGCGGATGCGCAACCACTCCAGACTGCCCAGCGCGCCTGTCACGCTGCGGGCTCCGTTGTGGCCCGCCGGCGATCCGCGCTCCCTTACCTTGAAGGTACCCAGCGTAAGGTCCAGCTCGTCGTAAATCACGAGCAGATCCCTGGCTGGGTCCACCTCAAACTCCGCAACCAGAGCGGAAATCGAAACTCCGCTGAGGTTCATGAATGTCTCCGGCTTTGCCAGGACCACTTCGCGTCCTGCCATCCGGCAGCTCGCGGTAACGGCCCGGCAGCGCCGGTTTTGCACCACAACCCCTTCTTGCTGGGCGATGCGGTCAATTGCCATGAACCCTGCATTATGCGGGGTCCATACATACTCCGGTCCGGGATTGCCCAATCCCACAATCAGAAATGGGCTTCTCCGGCCAGTTGATTCGCTTTCTCCGGCCAAGGCTTACTTCTTTGCGCCAGCGTCAGCCTTCTTGGCTCCCGCCTCAGCATCAGCCTTGCCCTTCTTGGCAACTTCAGGCTCAGCACCCGCCGCTGCCTGCGATGCCGCGACTGCTGCCGCATCCACCTCAGCTGCCGTCGGTGCTTCCTCGCGGATCGAAACAACGTGCGCTACGGTTGCATCGGCTGCATTCAGGAACTTCACCTTGTCTGAATGAGGCAGATCGCTTACGCGCAGAGCGCCGTTCATTTCCAGTCCGCTTACATCCAGATCCACGTGCGCCGGAATGTCCCCCGGAAGGCACTCAATTTCCACTTCGCGCAACACCTGGTCCAGAATTCCGCCAGAGGCCTTTACGCCCACAGGAATACCCAGCAGCTTCACGCGCACCTTCACGCGCAGAACCTTGTCCAGTGCAATTCGCTTCAGGTCAATGTGGATCAGCTGATCCTTGATGGGTTCCCGCTGCCAATCGACGATCATCGCCTTGGCTGTGCCCTTGTCGCCAATCTCTACGTCGAAAATCGTATTGTGGCCGGTCTCGGAAAATAGAATCCGTGAAATCTGCTTCGGGTCCACTTCAACGGCGACAGGATCCAGTCCAGAGCCGTAAATCACGGCGGGAATCTTGCCGGCAACTCGCACACGGCGCGCCGCATTCTTGTTGAACTTGCCCTCGCGGGCTTTTGCTATCACTACTTCAGGCATTCTGTCTCTCGTTTCCTTGGTTCGGGCACGGGTGAAGCAGCTTTTAGCCGCTAGCTCTTAGCTGCTAGCTCCAACTGCTGCTGCGATCTGAATCACCGCTCCCTTTGTTGAGGCCAGTAGTCAGTGATCAGTGGTCAGGGGTCAGAAATACTATCCGACGAATGACAACATCAAACGATCAACTAGCAGTTTCGTTCTGATCACTGATCACCGATCACTGACCACTTAGCTAAACAGCGAACTTACGCTGGTCTCCATGTGAATGCTCTCGATGGCCGCGCCCAAAAGGCCGGCAACGGAGAGCACTTTGATCTTCGGTAGCTTCTGCGCAGCTTCGCGCAGTGGAATCGTATCGGTCACCACCAATTGTTCCAGCCGCGATGCAGCGATACGATCGATAGCCGGGCCTGAAAGCACCGCATGGCTCGCGCACGCATACACAGATGCCGCGCCCGAGGCGTACAGCGCATCCACCGTCTTTACCAGCGTTCCGGCGGTGTCAATAATGTCGTCAATGATGAGGCAAGTCTTCCCGTTTACGTCGCCGACAACGTTCATTACTTCGGCAACGTTCATGTCGGTGCGGCGCTTGTCCACAATGGCCAGCGGCGCTTTGATCTTCTGCGCGAAGAACCGTGCCCGCTCCACGCCGCCCGCATCGGGCGATACCACGATCAGGTTGGGCAACTGGAGCTGGTTGAAATAGCTCACGAGCACCGGGCTGGCGAAGAGGTGATCGACCGGGATGTTGAAGAAGCCCTGAATCTGGGCAGCGTGCAGATCCACAAAGAGCGCGCGATTGGCGCCTGCTGTGGTGAGCAAGTCGGCAATGAGCTTGGCGCTGATGGCTACGCGCGGACGGTCTTTGCGATCCTGGCGCGCGTACCCGTAGTAGGGCACCACCACCGTGATTCTGGCCGCCGAGGCCCGCTTGAGCGCGTCAATCATTACCAGTAGCTCCACCAGGTGCTGGTCCACCGGATAGCAGGTGGGCTGCACCACAAACACATCCACGCCGCGAACGTTCTCCAGCAGCTGGAAGTACACTTCACCATCGGCAAAGCGCTGAATCTTGACTTCGCCCACCGGCACGCCGATGTGGCGGCCGATCTCTTCGGCGAGCGGCCGGTTTGCCGTGCCGCTGAAGAGCTTGAAGCGCTTGTCCTCGCTGAGGTTACGGGCTTTCTTGCGTTCCGGCGTGGGCTTCGCGTCCTTGCTTTTGGCCCCGTCCTGCTGCTGCGGCGCCTTCGGCTGTTCCTTGCCCGATTCTTCCGGCTGTCCGCTCGCTGCCTGCTTCTCGTCCACCGTTACCGTCCCCACTTCCATGTCCGACTACCTCCAAGCTGGTTGGCTTTGGCTGTTCTTCGGGTACCGCATGCAAACTTGGCTGGGCGACTAGGATTCGAACCTAGACAAGTGCCTCCAAAGGGCACTGTCCTACCATTAGACGATCGCCCAACTCTTGCCGAACATTTGCCCAGCCGTCCGCGAGTTTCCATCGCTCAATGGACGCCTGTCAATGTGAAAGCATCTCGCGCCAGTAGGCTGATCGCGGCAACGTGCGCGTCAAATGGCTCTTGACGCCAACGGTCCGCAACCGTTCGCAGGCTGCTTCCGCATCTTCACGGGTCAGGTACAACCCGTAAAGTGCTGAACCGGAACCAGATAGCGAGGCATGAAGAGCTACCTCCGGAGTTTCCGAGGCCGCAAGAATACGCTTGATTTCTGCAAGGGAAGGATGCTGGGGAAACACGACCCGTTCAAAGTCGTTCTGGATCCAGCTACTGATCCCGGTGCGGACAAGCGCGGACTCCTGTGGTCCCGCAAGGTCCCCGCCTTCGGCAGGGACACCGGAGGAGCCTGCTTCCTGCCTGTACCCCCGCGGAAACCCACCCGCAAAGGCGCTAGCGTAAGCGCGACTCAACTCACCTAGTTTAGCGGTACTTGCTTCCGAGGTCAAACCTTCTGTCACACAGAGGGAATCCCAGTCGCGAAAGGCCTGCGGCGTCGAAACCCCCACGTCGGGCGTAGCCACCACGCACCAAACCGGCTCAATGTCCGGTAGCGGATACACTTCCTGGCCGCGATCGAGCCCGAGAACCGTCCCGCCAATCAGGAACAGTGGCACATCCGAACCAACCTGCGCCGCAATCTCGAGCCGCTGCGATAGTTTATGGGTGCCCCATCCTTCGAGCGCTTTTTGCTCGAAGAGTGGGCTCGCAGAATCGCCGGCCCTCAACTCCGCTTCCAGCCCCACCAGCGCCGCAACCGCATTCGCCGACCCGGCCCCCAGCCCGCCTTGCACCGGCAGCCGCTTGTCGATATGAATCGCAACCTCTGCCGTTTGCCCTAGCGTTTTCAGCGCCAGCTCCACCATCTTCCAGGCGGTGTTCCGCCCGTCGGTTGGCACCTGGCTGTCGTTGGAAGTCAATCGCAGAGCCGTTTCGGCAGCCGGCCTTGCAGTCACCGTGATCAGGTCAAACAGCTCCAGCGTTTGATAAACCGTCGCCAGCGCGTGAAATCCGTCAGCCCGCGGCGCACCGATGCCGAGGCCAAGGTTGATCTTTGCGTGCGACCGCACTCTCGTGGACATACCGGTTCATTGTAGAGCGGCACAGCTGAACCAACCGTCCTGATTTGCCGCAGTTTCAACTCGCAAATTTCCAATCATCGGCTAGACTTGGCAATTAAGCCCACAATCCCCGGAGGTCGCCCCATGGAAGATTGGAAGTTTGCGCAGAAGGACCCGTCGGAATGCCTCGCCAGGCTACATCATTACTCAGTCACCAAGAAACATGCCTGCGGCGAAATCGAAGCCCGCATCACGGTCAAGGAATTCGCCACCTGCAAGACCGCCGACATGAAGTTTTACGCCACCGCCGATATTGAACTGAATCAGAAGACCGTTCCCTTCAAACCCTTCGGCTGGCACGAGACGCATCTGGGCGCCCTCTCGGAATGCCTGAGAAATCTGCGCAAATTTGATTACGAATGCGACGACCCCATTCCAGCACCTGCGGCGAAGTAAGATGGGTGCCCCATCCTCGCCACGTTTTTGTCCTTGTGGCTAGGGTGGGCTGAAGCCGCCGGATTTTGGGAACTTTCGCAGTACACTTCTCGTAAGAATGAGGGAACGAAGGAGACGGTTCCTATGCATTTCATGATCTTTCCCCTCGCGCTCTATTTTGTGCCGGCCATCGTTGCAGCCGCTCGGCACACGCACAACGCCACGGCAATCCTGCTCATCAACGTCTTCTTCGGCTGGACCGTCATTGGCTGGTTCGCTGCGCTGCTCATGGCCCTCACCTCGGCGCCGTACTACGTCTACTACGCCCGTCGCGGATGGTGACAGCAGGGAGCGGCTCGCCTGAGCCGCGCCGGAAATTGCGCGACTGGTTCGCCTCCGTGGCCCTTTTTGCCGCTTCAGCCGCAGTCGCTCTCTGGCAAAACGCCCATGTCGCCGTCCTGTGGGATCTCTCCTACGTCCTCGACAGTGCATCGCGAATTGCCTCTGGGCAGGTGCCGTATCGCGATTTCCCCCTGGTTCATGCGCCTCTCACCTTCCTCATCCAGGCGGCCACAATCCGCTTCACCGGGCGCGTCTACTTCCACCATGTTTTGTATGTAGCCGCCGTTGCCGGTTTTTCCGCGGTGCTTGCTTGGCGTATTCTTCTGCGCTCGCTGTTCAAGCGCATGCAAAATGACTGGACGATCGCCCTGATCCTCTCCGCCCCGCTCATATTTCTCGGCATCTACTGCGTCTTCCCGTTTCCTTCGTACGATTGCGACTGCGCTTGCTCCATCCTCGTCGCCATTTACTTTCTCCAGCGCGTCTCGGCCCGTTCATCCCATTTGCAAGCCGCCGTCACTGGAGCAGCTCTCTGTGTTCCGCTCTTCTTCAAGCAGAACATCGGCCTTCCATTTCTGGCAGTCGCCAGTGCATCCATTCTTTTCGTCCTCGTCCTAGCATTTTTCCGCCGAAGCGACCCGTCCACATCCAATCCTGAAATTGCCAGACTCTCCGTCGCGCTCGCTGCAGGCGTCGCAGCGCTGGCGACCGCACTCCTGCTGGTCCATTTCTCCTTCGGCCTCGGCAACTACGTTCACTGGACCATCCAGTTCGCTGCCCAGCGCCGTCTGCCCGGCTTCGCAGACATGCTTGGCGTTTACCGCGACCCAAGCCTTCTCTGGAAGCTTCCCTGCATCGCCGCCGGCCTGGTTCTCTTACACCCGCGTATCGCAAAATGGACGCAATTCCTCGCCATCGCCCTACTATCCGCGCCGTTTCTCTTCACACTCTGCTCACTCGTGGTCTACGACGACTCTGACGAGCGCGGAGATGCGCTGCTGGCCCTGTGGCCCCTGCTTATCATTCTGGCTGCGGCGCTCGCACTCTATCGTCTCGTTCGCCACCGCGTATCGCTCGATCTGGAATCCCTACTGCCCATCATCGTCCTCGTCGCCATCAACGGAACGCTCATGTCGCAGCAGCTCTGGGGCTCCACCTACGCCATCTGGCCTCTCCTCATCCTGCTCGCGGCAGACCTGATCGCCTTCCTCGCGCCTTCGGGTGCCGCAAGGAATTTTCCACGAGCCGCTGCCCCGGCAATCGCTGTTATTTTTTCTGTCACGTTGATTGTGTGCGGAGCGTTCTACACGGCAAGCGAAGACCGTCTGTCGTATGTGCAGCTTTCCGACGGTCCGGTGCAGCATTCAGCCTTCCCGCAACTTGCTGGAATGTCCACCTCTGGCCCTTACTTGCCGGACTTCGACGAACTCCTCCGCTACGCACAGGCCAATATCCCCGCCAACGACGGCATTGTCCTGCTCCCCGGCGAAGACCCCTTCTACTTCGCAACCGGTCGCAATCCGCAATACCCGGTCCTTCTCTTCGACCCCGCAACCGAGCCGTATTCGCCGGCCCAGTTGGCCCATGAGTCCCGAAAGCATCAAATTCGCTGGTTGATTGTGAAGCGCCAATTGCAGATCAACGCCGATCCCACGCCCGATCGCGCCGCCACACTTGCGGCACTGCTTCCCGGTTTCACCTTCGCGGCGCATCTCAGCGCCTACGACATCTATCGCCGCTGATCCTGCACGGCAGCCATTACGCGGAGCTTTTCGCCGACGCAGCGACTTTCCCTTTTCCTGACCGCCGCAAGTCTTCCCAATCTTTCTCTGTTTGGTCCGCATACGCCGTCCCAAACTTCGCCAGTGCCTCCGCAAACTTGCTGCCCGAGCCAAGGTAACCCGCAATCACCACCGGATCTCCCGATCGTCCATGCCCGCGCGCCAACAACTCGCCGCACACGGCCGCATAAGCAGCAAGACCACCGCCCTTCAAATCCTCCAGGCAAATCGATCCCTTGTGATCGTTGAGTTGCCGCACCAGGTATTGCCGCCCTTCCATGTGCGTCCACCCCAAAAATGGGTCGGACTGCATCTGCATCGCCCGCTGTCCTTCCGCTGTGCGTTGCCCGTTGTGTTTCGGCGGATGCGCCTTCGGCAAATAAGGGGCGTAACAAGACTGAGCTTCTTCCTTTATCTGCAAAAAGAGAGAGTCGCCCGGACCGTTCCCTTCAAAGTAGATGCAATAGTCCCTAAGCCCCACTGACCCCGTGCCCACTACTTTGAAAGCCACGTCCACCGGCCGATAGAACGAAAGCAGATGTTGCCGCTGCGGTTCGAGCATCTTCAGATAAGGCTTCAGCGAAGCCAACACCCCCGCTGCCTGTGCACCGGAAACACGTGTCAGCATCGGCTTGATTTCCTTGAAGCGCCTTCCCGTCGCCTTCCCCGCCGTTTTCTTGCCTACCGGTTCTGTCAACGCCTCCAGCGCATGCGCGGGCGTCGCTCGCTCAGCCTTGAGGAGCGCCGCATGCACGGGTGCAACGCTGCCTAGCCGATGCACCTGGAATCGCCCCACTTCTAGGCACGGCATCTTCGCAAACGCACGCATCTGGGCGCAGTACCGCTCCACGCACTGAAGCACCGCCTGTTGCACCGCGGAGGCTTTCTGGCCCGACTCGCGCCCCGCCAGCACCAGCGAAGCCGCCATTCGCTTCAAATCCCACTCGAATGGCCCGCGAATCGTCTCATCAAAATCATTGATGTCGAAGACCAGCTTTCCTTCGGGCGTGGCATAAGCACCCAGGTTGCGCACGTGCGCGTCCCCGCAAAGCTGGGACGGAATTCCCGTCGACGGTAGCACCGAAAGATCAGCCGCCATTACCGGCGCGGCTCCGCGAAAGTATCCGAACGGCGACTGGGCCATCAATTCGTATTTCAACTTGATCAGGCTCTGCACGCGCCCATGCATCGACTTCTCAATCAGAGACAGGGCCGACTCTTTCCTCGCGTCCGGCTTCAGCTCGCTGTGCCGCTGCCGGCCCACCTGTTTGCGACGAGCCTGCCCCAGCAAGCGTCGCTCTTCCTGTGTTGTCCATGGCATAGCCGGAACATACACCGTGCGAACGGTCTGCGCAATTCCTCAGTGATTTACACTTTTTCTTGAAGCCGTTCATCCTTTCGCAATCTTCCATGGCTGGGCGCCGCATCTGAGCAGCCAACTGTTCGCCGTCTGCCGCTTCCGGAGGTTCTTCCTTGTCCAACCCCGCTGCCCGCGTCCTGTTCACTGTTCTTGCGCTTCCGCTCATCGCCGTTTCTCAAGCGGCACCGCAAAAAAAACTCTCTGTCGAAACCATCTTCGCCCACGGTCCCATCACAGGCACGCCGCCAGATGAATTGACCTGGTCGCCCGACGCGAGTCACCTCACCTACCTTGACGGCGGCGAGCTTGTCGACCTTGACCCCGCCTCCGGCAAACCTCACGTCCTCATCAGTCGTTCCAAGCTCGCCTCGCTCA
>Ga0302320_10004600_pt1 | contig 31285 bp, 31 predicted proteins | sample Bog_T0_3_FD_202130 | JGI IMG/M metagenome (GOLD analysis project Ga0302320, IMG submission 202130) | Peat permafrost microbial communities from Stordalen Mire near Abisko, Sweden - Bog_T0_3 | ecosystem: Environmental > Terrestrial > Soil > Wetlands > Peat | place: Sweden: Abisko, Stordalen Mire... | reverse complement strand
CCGGGATTGTGGGCTTCCGCATCCCGATCGCGCGGGTCGAAGGCAAGTTCAAGATCAGCCAGAACCGCAACGAGGCCGAGCGCAGCAATGTCCGGGCCGCCCACGCTGCCGGTACACCCGACCAGCAGGCCCTGGCCGCCTGGATGACACGGCTGTGCGGGTAAGCGGCTGCTGAAGCCGGAGAAACACAGCGCACGCACAACACCGAGGGCCGGGCAGCTGAATTCGTCCGTTCCCGGGTCTCGCGCAGCCTCTACTTTTGCTATACTCGTAGAGGTTCACTTCCGTGCGGAGGTGGCGAAATTGGCAGACGCACCAGCTTGAGGTGCTGGCGCCCAAAAGGCATAGGGGTTCAAGTCCCCTCTTCCGCACCAAAGATTCTTCTGCCCGCAAAGCCGGGCAGACTTGGAAAGCAGCTAAAAATGCAGATTGCTCTTTACTTCGTCGTTGTCCTTCACGTGATTGTGAGCCTGTTCCTGATCGGCGTCGTACTGCTGCAGCAGGGGCGCTCGGCTGACTTGGCTGGCGCGTTTGGCGGCCAGGGTTCGCAGACCGCATTTGGCCCTCGCGCCGCGGCCAACGTCCTGACCCGGCTCACTACCTGGTCGGCCATCATTTTTATGTTCACCTCGATCAGCCTGACCATTCTCTATGTGCGCACCGCCGGCAGCCACTCGGTACTCGAGGGCACAAAGCCAGCACCGGTGTCGGCGCCCGCGAAATCCGGCAAATAGCCACACAAGTTCCCTCCTCCCAGATCAGCAAAAGAAGCGGCAGGCCAAACGGTCTGCCGTTTCTTTTGCTGATCGCTTGTGTCTCTGGAACGGGTTGCGACCCGTTATCCTGAAGACACGATGACACCTTCAAAACAGTCTGTGCGCCGCGTTGCCGTCTACTGCGGATCGGCGGATGGGAACAATCCTGCATTTCGTGCCGAAGCCGCTGCGCTGGGCGCGGCGATTGCGGCGGCCGGGCTGGGGCTGGTGTATGGCGGGGCCAACGTGGGGCTGATGGGCGCGGTGGCCGACGCCGCGCTGGCCGGCGGCGCGGAAGTCATCGGCGTTCTGCCGGAAGTGCTGGTGGAGCGGGAGATCGCTCACACTGGGTTGACCACGCTGGAATTGGCTCCCACCATGCACGAGCGCAAGGCGCGCATGGCGGAGCTGGCCGACGCGTTTCTGGTGCTGCCGGGCGGCTATGGGACGCTTGAGGAGCTGCTGGAGGCCGTGACCTGGGCGCAGTTGGGTCTGCACGCCAAACCCTGCATCCTGATCAATACGGCTGGGTATTGGGATGGGCTGCTGGCGTTTCTGGATACGGCGGTCGCGGCGGGGTTCCTGAAGCAAAAGAACCGGGAGCTGCTGCGGGTGGCTGGGAACGCGGAAGAGGCGGTTGGAATGGCTATCGCCGGTTGAAGCGGAAGCCCAGTTGCAAGATCGACACCTTAGGCTGGCCCGGGAGGCTTCATAACGGGCTGCACATCCCAAAGATATTTTGGATTTCTTCAACAGCCTATCGAACAGCCAGGCCCCTGACCGCCTCTCAGCTGGTGGAGGGCAATTTGGTCAACCGCATCCATGAGACGCTTTTGGTTCTCCGCTCGCAGAGCGGAGACAGAGACGCTCTTGAGGAATTATTGCGCGGAACGCAAGCCATCTTGCTGCCCTACATCCGGCGTCTGGTAGGTGGGCAGGGAGCCGGGGATGTTTTGCAGGATGTGTTCCTCCAGATTTGCCGCAAGCTGCGGTCGCTTCAGGAGCCCGAGTTTTTCCGCGCCTGGGCCTACCGCATTGCCACACGCGCCTCGTTCGCGTTTCTCCGCCGAAAGCATCTTTGGGAGGAAAGGCATGACGAAAACATCGAAGTAGACGATCTCACCGCCAGCCATGAGGAGGACGCGGCGATCCTGGCGGCCGAGCTCCATTCTCTTCTCGATAGGGTTTCTCCGGCGACCCGCGCGGTGCTCGATCTGCACTATCTTGAAGACTTCACAATTCAGGAAGTCGCCGCAATCCTGCAACTCAGCGCGGGCACGGTCAAGTCGCGGCTCGCATACGGTTTGAAATGTTTAAGAAGCGCAACTGAAAGGAAAGGATGAATTCCATGACAGAAGCTTATGAAGCTGTTCTCCGCAAGTCGCTGGACTCAGTCGACCGCAGGCAGAAGAGGATGAAGATCATTGCCATCGCGATGGTTGTTTTTGCATGCGCCAGTGCGGCGCTTGGCGTGGCCAATCTGCAAGACATGAGGTTGCTTTACATCGTGACCTACATGGGGCTGGTCTTTTGGACCGGCGGGCTGGCCGTAGCCATCCTCGGCGTGTCGGGCCGGAATGCGCAGTTGATTCTACAGGCCATTGCGCTGGTTTCCGAGGCTAATGGAAACGCAGCGGCGGGTACTTCGCGGGGGACCTCCGGCAAACGGGAAGGCTGATGCGATGCTATGCGCCTCCGCTTGCGAATATCCGTAAGGGAATCCGAAGATTGGCGCTATGGCAGGAACCCCAGGTCTCAGAACAAGACCTGGGGACCCGGCACGCGCCGTGCGGGGGGTGTCGCCCTGTTAACGTTTAAGTCATCCCACCCTCCCCCGGGTATTCTGTAAAGAAGATCCTTTTTTTCAACGAGTTACGGTAGGGGTCGCGCTGCAAAATCCTCATGGCAAAGGAGTTCGGCGCAGAATCCTGACAGCAAAGGAGTTGGGGGGCTTTTCTGAGGCGCCTTGATCGCTTTTGCAACCCATCCTGGTATTTATTGGAGAAGGCCTTTGTCTTCCGCGACGGCCTGTGCGAAGCTTCTGGACCTGTGCTTGGACTGGGAATGCTCCGCAACCTTGCTGTCGGGCGATCGACGCTTGACTCCATTTACAGTATGCGCCGCGGGCATATAATTCACTGCAAAAGGGCGGCTGTTTTCCAGATGCAGCGTGCTATCCCGGGTTCCAAAAGCGGGACATGGGACACCCAGCGATCTAAGACCTTTTAACCAGTCGAATTTCTGGATTTAGTTTTAGGTCAATCCCCAATCCCCATCCTGTGATCGATCCGATTTTCCCTCTTACTAGCAAAATACTCCCCACTGTTGCAGACTGGAGTTCCGCGCTCACTGAAGTGAGGTGGAAATTCACCGGGACATCGCCTGGGAACTTTGGCCCAAATCTAGTCTGTACTAAGTACACTTTCGGAAATAGGCGATTCACGGATAAAAGGGAGACCTCCCAAACGACGACTAGGCTGTTTACGTATTTCTTACGGGCGTGATCTTGGTCGAAGGGTAGAGCAGCATCTATTTCTTGTAAAATCTGGATTGGCATCGGCTCGGTGGGAGTCCATTTCTGGGAGTATCCGTTCTCTGGATAATGGTGATGGACCGCAAGGGACTGGCTGATATTGCTCCCAACCGCAATCTGGGAGTCTGCAATTGGACCCGTCACACTTGCGCTCGCAGGAGATTCATTGACAATGGTTGAGTCGTTCCCAGCAGTCACCTTATGACCTCTGCTCCCATGATCAGGCTTTGATGAGAGGTGGTTATACACGGCGGCTCCAGCGGCCACAATCGCAGCGCCAGCGACGCCAGCAAAGGCCCAGACGAACCGTGGCGGAAAGGAGAGGAGCATGGAGCCATGATAGCCGCATTACAACTTTGCAGACACCCCAAAAATACAAACCCCTTCATCTTCAGACGATCTGGCCATAGGGCTCGAGGTAGCGGAGCCCACTTGCGGAGGCTGTGCCTCTAGGAGACTTTGCGAAGTCGCGGACGATGCTCACGCCGTCTGCGCCGTAGCGCCCGCCTGTGCTTGATTCTGATTCATGGGGGAATGGGAGTCGGGAGGCAGAGACCATGTTAGCTGTTCCGGTACACAGCCTACGCGCGCTTGATAATCCGGATTTCTGGATCAGGTTTAAGACCAATATACCAATGATCAACCGACTCAATCGCCCCTTTAATTAACAGGACACTCCCCACAGTTGCCGATCTGAGTTCCGCGGAAAGTGAGGAAAGATGGAAATGCACAAGATTAATGCTGACAAGTTCTGCCGGAAAACTAGTGATCACCAACCATCCCGAATCGGCCCCGTGGGGATTAGCTTTCAAGTCACGAAGTGAGGTTTCCCAAACCACGGTTAGGTCTTTGTAGTTCGCTCGGGCATGATCTTTGGCGGAGGGTAGCGCAGCATCTATTTCTTGCAGAATTTGGATAGGGGTAAGCTCGGTGGGAATCCACTTTTCGGAAAACCCGCTTTCACCGTGATGGTGATGGACTTCACCAATCTGGCTAATATTGGTCCCGATGGCCACTTGAGAACCAGAGACCGGAGCAGACATATCCGCGCTCACGGGAGAGTCAATAATTATGGGAGAGTTCTTACCAGCGGCCACCGTATGATCTTTGCTCATATGAGCCGGCCTCGATGAAGAAGTGTTCGCACTCGTTTCGGAAAACGGGGAAGGTAGAGGAAGCTCGGGGCTCCCGTTGCCCGATTCGTATTTGTAATCGATCCACGCAAGCCCGATGAGTAGGAACCCCGCCAGAAAGATCACGAGGTCAACCCTCGGTGTGATCCATTGATCCATCCAATTTGGGATTAGCCTCTCAATAAGCTCCGTCAGGTGAAAGGCGTCCAACAAAGTCGAGGCCAGTGCTACCAAGACCAGGGCCGCTCCGACGATTGCACTTATGCGAGCGCGCATTTGATCGATCAGCCCCCGCGAGTTAGCTTACTATGGAGCGAAAGCGCTGTATAGTGTCTGGCGCGTCACGACGACCGCCCTCGCCGGTGCGGACTTGCCGGGTTCACGCCGCCTTGAAGAACTTCTCCACCTTGGGCCGCTTGCGCTGCGCGGCGTGCCACAGATCGTATTGCTGCTGCAAGTCGAGCCACATGCCCGGCTCGGTTCCAAAGGCATCGGCCAGACGCAGCGCCATCGCCGCCGTAAACGACGCTCGCCCGTTCAACAGCCGTGAGAGGGTTGACCGCGCTACGCGCAGTTTCTTTGCCGCCACGCCAACCTGCACTGTTCCGAGGTATTCGCGGAGAATCTCGCCTGGATGGGCTGGGTTATACATTGTCATCGACCTAGTTGTCCTCCTCACCGGTCAGTGGTAATCCTGGTAGTTCACGAGTACCGCATTCTCATTCTCAAACATAAACGTCATGCGCCAATTCCCATTGACCTTGACCGACCAATGATCCACAAGCGTTCCCTTGAGCGGGTGTAGGTCCCAACCGGGAACATCCATGCGATTCGCGTTCTTGGCAATGTTCAGCAGGGTAAGCTGCCTGCGCAGCTTCGCGGCATGGGCTGGTTGGATGCCTGCTTTGCTCCCAGTCAGGTAAAACTTCTCCAGGCCCGCGTGCCGGAACGACTGAATCATGTTTGCACTGTAGCGCGTAGCGCCTTGCGCGTCAAGGGATAGGTATCCCAGGGGGTAGAGAAGTTGTAAGGATTCGTCAAGCGGAAAAGTATCTCCCGCAGGGGCTAAAGCCCTGTCGATTTTGGGGCATTTGCGGCACGACTGAAGTCGTGCCCTGACACAAGGCGGTCGATTCGGTATTCACGGATCACTTCACCAAAAACCGCCTGGCGCGCGAGGCGCTTCGATTCTTGAGAAGTCTCGGCTTGTGCGGCTCTACCTATCGGTGCAGGAGTAGCAGGGATCGATGGATGCCTGGATCAGGGGCGTGTCGGCTAGGCGCGCTCCGATCACCATATAGCGGATGGCGGGCATGTTGGCGAAGGTGGGCGTGCGGACATGGACGCGGCTGGGATTCCTAGAGCTCTCTTTCCAACTGACGCTGTACATGACTTCGCCGCGCGGGGCTTCAACGCGGCTGGTGGCCGTTCCCGTGGAGAAGACGACTTTGCTCTCGCCCGCGTTTAACTCGCCGGGCGGCATTTTGGTTAGCGCCTGGCGCAGAATCTTGCAGCTCTCCATGATTTCAAGCGCGCGCACCAGCAGGCGGGCTTTTACGTCGCCACCTTGCTGCACGGGCACGTCGAACTCCATCTCGGCGTAGGCTGCATAGGGCGCGGCGCGGCGCAGATCCTGGGGCAGGCCGGAGGCGCGCGCCACGGGGCCGACAGCGCCACAGGAGACGGCTTTTTCGCGGGTGAGCACGCCGATGCCGGCGCAGCGCGAGATGGCCGTGGTGCTGGTGGTAAAGATGGGAATGACGGTGCGGACCATTTCGCGCTCCAGAGCCTCGACCATGGCCAGCACGGCGAGCGGATCTTCGATGTCGCGATTGACGCCGCCGATGCGGTTCATGGAGTAGTTGACGCGGTTGCCGGAGATGGCCTGGAGAATATCCATGACCTTCTCGCGCAGCTCAAAGCAGGTCATGAACATGGTCTTGAAGCCCATGAGCTTGGCGGCGATGCCGGCCCAGAGGACGTGCGAGTGCAGGCGCTCCAGTTCCGCAATGACAACGCGAATATACTGGGCGCGCGGCGGCGGCGTGAGGCCGGTGAGCTTCTCCATTGCCTGACAGAGAGTAAGCGTGTGAATGTTGGAACAGATGCCGCAGACGCGCTCCATGAGCGCGATGACCTGAATGTAGTTGCGGCTTTCGGCCAGGTGCTCGATGCCGCGAAAATTGAAGCCGATATGCAGCTTGGCGTCAGAGACGGTTTCGCCTTCGCAGATGAGGTCGAGCTTGTAGGGCTCTTCGAGTGCCGGGTGGTAAGGACCCATGGGGATCTTGTAGCTCATTTTTTTACCTCGCTCACAGCCACGGCGTCGCTCACGGCCACGGCGTCCCGCAGGTTGACTCCCGGCGTTTCTCCCTGGCGCAGCAGCAGGGGTTCGTACTCGCGCCCCGTAAAGTCAAGGGCAAAGCCTTCGTGCGTCTCGCGCTCAATCCAGTTCACAGCCTCGCACAGGTCGTAGATGCTCTCAATGGATTTGCCCGAAATGAGATAAGGAAAGCCCAGCAACTGGCCGTCGAGATCCCAGTGATATTCAAGGCGAAAGCCTGTGTCGCCGGGCATCTGCGTGGTGGTGATGGTGACAAAGCGAGCCTGAACAGCGTTCATCCCCTTTGCCAGGTCGCGCACACTCAAAGCGCCGGGGTTAAGCCAATGCACGCCGCCCTGCTCGATCCAGGGATCGACGATGCCCAGCTCTTTTGCCAGGGCAGCATACATTTCTTTTTTGGGTGGCGTATCAACCGCGTTCATTGTGTACCTCCGGGGGCAGGGTTCGCAGCCTGGGCGGCCGGCGGCGGGGCTGGCAAGTCTAGCTTGGGGGCTGGCTTGGGGGTTGGCTTGCGGGCAACGTCATAGGATTGCTTCAACTCGCCAATGGTCGTATATACGGGCGGGCATTCCTCGTCCTGGCTGAGCGCGTGAGTCTTGCAGCCTTCCACGCAGCGGCCGCAAAAGGTGCATTGGCCGGGATCGTAGCTCCACGTAAAGATGCCTTTGCCGCTCTTGAAGTCGATGGCGCGCGAGGTGCAGCGCATCTTGCAGATGGCGCAACCGGTGCAGAGCGCGGGATCGAAGCGCACCAAGCCTCGGAACCCCTTGGTCACTTTGGGGCGCGCGGGAAAGAGCATGGTCCGGGAGCCTCCCCGCAGGTTATTCCACAGCATGGTGAGAATGTTCATGATCTGAGCCTCATAAAGAGCGCGGACGAAACGGCAAGGACCGCGAAGATGAGCGTGACCTGCCAGTAAAAACGCACGGTTGTATCGATGGCCAGACGCGCCGTGGCTGCTGCGACCACCGACAACAGCAGCACGACCAGACAGGAGAGCGCGAGGAAGACGAGGATGGCAAGCCACCAGATTCCGATATAGGGAGCGGTCAGCGTGGCTACCAAACCGGTAGCCGCAACCCATTCGAGTCCGTGCGAAAGCTCCCACATGGCCAGCTCGGGGCCGGCGTACTCGGTCATGGGTCCGGAGTAGATTTCCTGCTCGGCGTTGGGCAGCGAGAAGGGATTGATATGCAGCTTGGCGGGCAAGCAGACGAGGATGGCCAGTACGCCAAGCCAGCGCAGCGGAGAGGCGGGAAGCTGCGCCAGGGCCTCAAGCCGGAAGGTATGCTGCGAGGCGGCGATGGAAACGATGGCCAGTAGAAACACCACGTTATAGGCGACGCTGAGGACAGCTTCGCGGGCCGAGCCGATTTCGCCGAAGATGGAGCGCGAAGAGAAGCCCGCGGCAATGATGCACATGGAGGGCAGTTCAAGCAGCGCCAGCAGCAGGATGAGGTCACCCTCGAATCCGCCGGAGGAGGGCAGCACGGGCAAAAGGCCTACCGCGCCCGCCGCAGCCGAAACGGCAATCAGCGGCCACAGCTTCATCAACATGCCGCCCACGCCGGTGCGGGGAGGCGTGTCTTTGCCGAGCAGCTTGATGAAGTCGTAAAACGGCTGCATAAACGGAGGGCCGATGCGCCCCTGCATGAGAGCAACGGCTTTGCGTTCGGTCCAGAGAAAAAACCACGCGAAAGGCACGGCGAAGAGAAGTCCGGGAAAGATGAGCAGGCGGGCGAGTGCGGTGGTCAGGTTCATAGCTTGACCTCCTCGGCCGCGGGTTCGGATTTGGCTCCGCACGCGCAGGCGCCGCCGCATCCCGGACCGACTAACGGCATGACGACCGGATCGACGGGCTGCTTTTTCGCGGCTCTCTCCGCCAGAATCTCCGCGGCCTTGGCCACACCCTGAATAATGGCGTCGGGGCGGGGCGGGCAGCCGGGGACAAACACATCGACCGGAAGATGCTTGTTGAGCGGACCGGCCAGGGTACGGCTGTCGATGAAGACGTTGGTCGTGGCGGGGCAGGAGCCGATGGCGATCACTGCCTTGGGCCCGCACACCTGGCCGTAGACGGTCTTTATGGCGTTCACCGCGTTGTGGGTGATGGGGCCAGTGACGCAGAGAATGTCGGCGTGGCGCGGACTGCCTTCCAGGCGCACGCCCAACTGCTCGGCATCATAACGCGGCGTGAGGCTGGCGATCAGTTCGATATCGCAACCGTTGCAACTGCCCCCGTTCATGTGGAAGAGCCAGGGGCTGCGACGCCGGGAGTAGCACATCAACTTGGTCCAGAGGTTCATGGTCTCCCCCCAACGAGCATTCCGATCAGGCTGGGCCAAAGACCACCAACCAGCAACAATGCGGCGAGTACGACGATCACGCCTTGCAGAACCAGCGGCTCACTGATTGGATGCGCGGCTGGTTGCGGCGGACTCGTGAGCGGCGGATCGGGGTCCTGCGCCGGGCCCCACCAGACGCGGGTCAGGGCCAATACATAAGCGATGAGCGCGAGGATGGACGATAGAACAAAAACCGTCAGAAGAAGAGGGCTGATTTGCAACGCGGTCTCGTAGAGCCGCCAGCGGCCGATGAAACCCAGCGTGGGAGGAATGCCGAGCATGGCTAACATGCCGAAGAGGAATCCGAAGGCGCTGACGGGGTAACGCGCGGCCAGGCCTGTCGCTTCGGGGGTGAGAGCGCCGTCGGCCTCGGGAGCGCTGAGGCAGATGAAGAGCAGTGCTTTGGCCAGGGCGTGAGTTGCAGCGGCGATCATCGCACCGTTGTATCCAAGGGCCTTCAGGGAAAAGACTCCCAGCAAAAGGAAGCCCACATCTTCAACGGTTGAGAGAACAAGCAAGCGCTTGAGGCTGCGCTGCGTAAGCATCAAGAGCGCGGCGAGGAACGATGTAGCTGCGGCAACCCCAAGCAGAATTCCACTAGACGGGATGCCGGCGTGGTCCGGGAGGCACCACGCAGAAACATAGAATTCGCCAAAAGCAGCCATATCGACGACCGCAATGATCAGGCCCAAAGCCAGCGCTGGAACATCGTCGGCCAGACTTAACAGCCAGAAGAAGAGCGGAACCGCAGCAAGCTTGACGCAAACGCTGGTAAGCAAAAACGCCCAGGCCCAAAACACGTCGTGTCTCTGTAGATCGCTGGCAACGAGCGACAACGCGGAGAGAACAACTACAGCTAGGTAGGTCATCTTCGCAGAGAACGTCCGCGCGCTCTGCCAGACGAGCACGATGGTTCCTAACGCGCCTAGCTCAAGAAGGCCAAAGCGCAGATGCGGATTGGGGACCAACAGACCGGCAACGGTGGCTGTTCCAGATAGAACCATCAATGGAGCGAATCTGCGCCACTTCGCATGAGCAAAAGCAGCCAGGACCAAGGCCACCACAGCTAGAGCACATGCTGCTATCAGCAGAGTCGGCACTTGAGTAGGAGGTATGACAGGCACTTCAAGTTCCCATTTCGGTGCCCATACTTTCCATGCCCAGACCCAGGGCGTAAACCATTTGGCGCCAACCAGCACCGCCGCAGCCAGTACGACGACCAGGGCAGCCGCGTAACGCTCCATCCAGCCGACCGCGATGCCCAACACGCGTGAAACGGCTTGCAAGCCGCGCCAGACGCCGAGATAAACGCGGTCCACATTGGACCAGCGGAAGAATTCATGCCAGTTTTGCAGGAAGATAGCGGAGAAGTCGCCGGCCGTGAGCCGCCCCTGGTCAGACAAGGGCTCTCCGCCGGTAAAGATTCCGCCGCCGGCCAACGCAGCGCCGCCTCCAGTCGTAACAACAACCTGCGGTGAACGCGCAACGTAGGCGATGGCGTAAATCAGCCCGCCGAGGACCAGCGAAACTACCGCCAGCACCAGGCCTCCCATCGACGAGAAGCTGCCGGCATCGGCTGACAGGCCAAGCCAGGTGACATGCACGCCCGCGCCCAGCCCCAGCGCGGCGAGAATCGGATTGAGCAGGTAGTTGACGGCCAACTGCGGCGCGACGCCCAGGACAACGCTGCCTGCGGCCATGAAGCCCATGCCCCAGACCATCGTCGGCGGGGACTCATGCGCGTCTTTGGTGGCCTCAGTCAGCGGGCCCAGGAAGACCGCGCTCGTGGCTTTGGCGCATAGGAAGACCGTGCCGAGGCTCACTGCCCAGGCAACCATGGCGGGAACAGCCCAACCGGCCTGCAAGGCAGCCGCATAGAGCATCCACTTGCTGGCGAAGCCGCTCATGAGCGGAATGCCCATCATGCTGCCCGCGCCGATGAGCCATGAGAGCGTGGTCTGCGGCATGCGCTGCGCCAGGCCGCCCAGCTTGTTCATGTCGCGGGTTCCGGCTGCGTGCTGTACCGAGCCCGCCGTAAGGAACATGCCGCCCTTGAAGAATCCATGATTGAGGCAATGCAGCAGCCCAGCGGTAATCGCCAGCGGCGTGCCAATGCCGATGCCCATCATCATGTAGCCGATCTGGCTTACCGTGGAGTAGGCCAACATGCGCTTCAAATCGGTCTGCACCATGGCGTACATCACACCCACAGCCATGGTGATGGTGCCGATCCAGACCAGCGTTGCGCCGCCCCAGGGCACCGATCCCGCGCCAAAGCTGTACATACGTGCGGCGAGGTAAACGCCGGCCTTGACGTAGCAGGCCGCATGCAGCAAGGCGCTCACCGGAGTAGGTGCAGCCATGGCTTCAGGAATCCATGTATGCAGCGGCACCTGGACGCTCTTGGCCACCAGCGCCACCAGCATCAGCACAAAGATTCCGCCGGTGAAGCTGTGCGCCACGGCTGGGTCGGTCCACAGGGCGCTGCCGGTGCGGAAATAGATGGTCAGGATGCCCGCAAGCAGGCCGTAGCCGGCGATGTGGGTCATCAGCAGCACCTTGCGCGCGCCAGCAACCGCCTCGCGGTTGCTGTACCAGAAGCCCACCAGGCTGAACGAGCAGAGACCGATTACTTCCCAGCAGAGGTAGAAGACAAAGAGATTGGCGCTGTAGACCAGCCCGACGAAGCCGGCAATGAAGATCAGCATCGATGCGTAGAAGCGGGTCGCGGACTTGTCATGGGCCATGTAGCCGATGGAATAGAGCAGCACGAAGCCGCCCAGGCCCGTCCCCATCAGCGCGAAAAGGACGCTGAGCGCGTCTACATGGAGGACCAGGGCCAGCGGCCCATCCCATTGCAGCAGATTGAGATCGAAGGATTGTCCTGCCCGAACCAACGGAACCATGCCCACTACGGCAAGCAATGCGGGCAGACAGGCGAGAGTAGCCAGAATCCCTTTCGTGCGGGCGGAACAGAGCCGCGCAACAAGAATCTGAAGCACAGCGCCTAACAGAAGCGAAGATGGCGCAACCAGGATGAGGGTCGCAGCGTTCATGCTTGAAATACTAGGTCGCCGAGTGGTTCCAAGATGTGATGCTGCTCACGCGCAAGATAATATGCCGCAATGTGGGACAAAAATGGCCATTTAGTTGGAGCTTCGCCCTATTTCAGGAACATCAAGCCGCCGTCATCTCCTGCCCCTTGGCTTCGCGGCCCAGGGACGCCAATCCCGCCAGCGCCAGCGCAACCAAGATCACTGTCACCGCCAGCACCGCCGGATAATTGCCCCAGCGCTCGGCGGCTAAAGCCTGTCCCTTGCCGTTCCATGAGGTGATCAAGCCGCCCAACTGGTAAGCCAGCCCCGGCGCCGTGGCCCGCACCGGAGCCGGCGACAGCTCGGTCAAATAAGCAGGCACCACTCCCCACGCGCCTTGCACCATGAACTGCATCAGCACCGCTCCCATGCCCAGCGTGAAGGCCGAATGCCCATAGGCATAGAGCGGAATCACAGGAATTGCCAGCAGCGCGGCGGTCACAATAGCGCGCTTGCGTCCCCACTTCTCTGACAGTGTTCCAAACACGATGCCACCGCCAATGGAGCCAAACCCATACAGAACTCCGATCAGCCCCACCGTTCCCGGCTTCAGCTTGGCGAAAACCGTGAGGAAGGTGGGATACAGATCCTGCGTGCCGTGCGAGAAGCTCATGAAGGCGGTCATCAACAGCACGAGGAAGAGGAACGTGGGTAGAAACTCCAGCAGTTTTGCGGGCGCCTTTTCTGCCTCAAGGCCGCCATTCATTGCCGTCCTCGCCAACCGTTTCTTTGCACCCTCAAGCCACACCGGCGATTCCTGCACCCTGGCCTGCACATAGAACACCAGCAGAGCCGGCGTTGCGCCCAGGATGAACAGCCCTCGCCAGCCGATCCCAGGGATGTGCAGCCCAGGCAAGACAAGACCATGGAAGTGGAGGCCTGGCAAGATAAAACCGCTAAAGAAAACAGCGAAAGCGGCCGAGGCCAGAATCGATCCCATCGCGTAGCCCTCCTGCAAGATACCGGAAAACGTTCCGCGGCCCTCCTTCGGCAGCGTCTCAAAGGCCAGCGCCGCGCCCACGCCCCACTCGCCGCCCATGGCCAGGCCGAAGAGCGCCCTCAGCACCAGCAGCACCGTCAAAGACGGCGCAAAGGCGCAGGCTAGCTCGATCACGGAGAAGCTGAGAATATTCGCCATCAAGACTGGCCGCCGCCCATAGCGATCCGCCAGCAGGCCGAACAGAACCGCGCCCACCGGCCGGAAGGCCTGCGTAAGAAACACCGCGCCAAACACTGCCGACGCCTTGGTATGGAACTCCCCCGCAATGGCCGGAACGCAGAAGATGAGGATGAAGAAGTCGAGCGAATCGAGCGTCCAGCCCAGGAATGCAGCCACAAACGTATGGCGCTGGGGACGGGTCAACCGGCGGAAGGGTTCAAGCACAGACATAGGCGGGAGGATAACAGACCTCATTTGCCATGCGCCCGGCTTCTGCCGCCTTTGCGGCCGATTCGCCTCCTGTTGGAACAAAGCAAAAAAATCTGGAAGAGCGCATCTTCGGCACTGAACGCTGAGGAAATCGCAGAATTCAACAATATTTGTTGCAACGAATAAATTGCCTGCCGCATCCTATTTGCATCAGAAGATTCAGCGCGGATACGGCTGGTTTTCTTCCGTTCCGCGCGCATCCGGCGAGAGCGCTGCTCTCTACCCCAACCTAAAATTGGCCCGACGGCCCCGCATTGAAAGGAAATTGACGTATGAAGCGTTTGGTACTCCTGACTGGCATTCTGGCGCTCGCGGCCCCCATGGCTGTGGCGCAATACTCCACCTGGGCCTCCGATCCGGCGCACAGCGAGGTCGACTTCACCATCCGGCACGGCGGAGTCTCCAACGTGCATGGGCGCTTTGGCGGCGTGGCTGCCACACTCGTCTACAACGAGGCGGATGTGACGAAGTCCACCGTGACGGCCACCATCGACGTCAGCACCGTGGACACCGGCGAGTCGCCCCGTGACACGCACATCAAGACCGATGCGTTCCTCGACATCGCCAAGTTCCCTTACGCCACCTTTACCAGCACAAATGTGGCGAAAAACGGCAACAAACTGACCGTGTCCGGCAACTTCACCTTGCATGGCGTCACCAAGCCGGTGGTTCTGGATGTGGATGGCCCCAGCGCACCCGTGGAGGGCATGATGGATCACAAGCCGCACTCCGGCTTTACGGCCACCACCACCATCAGCCGGACGGCTTACGGCATTGGAACCAGCTTCCCCTCAGCCATGGTGGGTGACGATGTGAAGCTGACCATCGAGGTGGAAATCATAAAGCAGGATGCCAAGCCGTAAATGATGCAAAAGGCCGAGCGGGATTGAAAGGGCGCGGATTCTGCCTGGGTTAAACCGTGGACTGCCAGACGCGCCCTCTCGTGGTCCTTTGAATTTACTTAACCTTGCATGGGCAAGACCGGCGCCGGTTCAACAGTGCCTTTTTCTGAGGGGCTCACGAAACCGCGCGGGGAGACGATCGATGGCAGGGTTGAAACTCGAAATTGCGCAGGAGGCCGCTTTTTTCAGCGTGGAAGAAGAGGCTCTGCTCAACCTGCTGCGGACTTCCGACTGCGTGCAGCGCGCGTTCCATTTGAAGACCCGCGCCTGGGTCGTGACCTCAACCCAATACAATGTGCTGCGGATTCTGCGCGGCGCGCAGCCTGATGGACTCACTTGTTCGGCCATCGGCAGCCGGATGATCACCGCCGAGCCGGACATTACGCGGCTTCTGGGTCGGCTCAAGAGCCTCAAACTGATTCGTCAGCAGCGCGATTCTCACGATCGGCGCGTGGTTTGGACGCAGATCGCCGCGGCTGGCCTGAAATTGCTCGATGAAATGGACCCGATCATCCAGCTGATCCCCGGCGAACTGCTGGGACATCTGGACCGCGAGGAATTGGCGGAGTTGATCCGGCTGCTGGAACTGGCACGCAAAACTTGTGCGGCGCCGGCAATGCCAGGTGAATGAACGATTGAATAGAGGATTGAACCCGACGCCCAGCTACCCCTCGACAACCTTCTTGACCACCAGTTCTTCGTCGGTATCTGTCTGAATGATCTTATTGTGCAGACAGTAGAGGGCCAGTTCAAGCCGGTCGCTGACGCCCAGCTTGTCATAGATCTTGCGCAGGTAGTTCTTGATGACCTGTTCGGTAGTGCCCAACTGGAACGCAATCTCTTTATTGCGTTTGCCCTGGGTGATGCAGGTGATGATGGCCATCTCCTTGGGCGATAGCCGCGGCTGCGAACGAGGGCTCACCAGAGCGGCGGCCTGGGAACGATAGGCTTCAATGACCCAATTTACCGATTGATTATCGATCCAGGTTTCACCTGCGGCGATTCTGCGAACGCACCTTACCAGCAGGTCCGGCGAGATCATGCGGGAGATGATGCCGCGGACTCCACGCCGATACAGCTCCACCGTATGGTTTTCGTCGGCCTGAACGGCCTGCACGATCAGCTTCACATCGGGGGCAAGACGCAGGAGATCGGGAATCACATTGGCGGTACCGGCCAGTAAACTCCCTTCAAGAAGAACAATGTCAGTGGGATAGCGCTCAACCGCAAGCCGCAGATTCTCAAGAGAATCTGCCTGGGCAACAACGCGCAAATCGTCCTCAAGAGCAAAGACCTTGCGAATACCTACGCGATAAATCGACTGAGAATCGGCAAGAATAATACGAATCGTCCCCGGTTTGACCGGAGAGTCGAGCATCTCGCTATCAGCTGAATCGTCCAGAAAGTCCATCATAATGTACTGTCAAGCTCAATCGGTCTGTCACTGCTCGGCGAATTTGTACTCGTCAATCGTCGCACCAACCAGATATTGACTTTCGCTTAAGGAGCAGCGTACCACACGTCCCAGGCAATGAACCAAAATATCGTGTGGAGTACCCAGAACCGAACCGGGCATGCGGAGCGAAAAACGGATTTCGAGGCCAGCCGCCATCGGGTCTGGCAACTCAAACAGAGCCCCACTGGCAGAGACATTCCGAGTGAACGCCACAAGTTCTTCCGCGCCGGCTGACAGCACTACAGGGAGAGCAAGTGGAAAACGTACCGCGCAACGCACCTCTTGCTGCGAGGTTGCCTGTCCTGGCGGAACAGATACCGGCGAAAGTGCGGGATTCAAACCATTCATAGACTGTATCCTGAACTAAAGTTGGACTCTTAGGCAACTCTAACGAATTTTTCTCATTCATCCCACAGCACCAAAGTTCCCCACAAAGTAACCCCGGTGTGAGGCCAAGTCACCTGCTGCAACAGCGCCTGCGCTTAGAGTACGCCAAGAACGCTTTTTTGCTTACTGGCTAATCAACTGCATATATACTTTATAATCAACAGTTTCCATCTCGGAAAGATGACGAACGAGGTATGCCGGCCATCTCGCATACTGAGAACGGGCAGCATAGGAACAGCGCCCCGAAGGTCCACTCCCCCGATTTTTGCCTTGGCTTACGCCTTCCACCTTGCGCGGCTAAGACATCGAAATCTGTGTAAATTCTTACCTGTTGACCGCTCGCCCGCCCTCCGATCCGGCATCCGCCGCTGTAACCGGGATTGACCACAGCCTTCGACCGGAATCAGCGCACACACGATAAGCGAAAAATCGCCCCACGCCAGAATTCAGTTCGACCCAATAGTCAGATTATTGCTCCCAGAACACATCGCCAGTTCTTCGCCATGGTGACTTTCGGCGCTAACCGCCGCGAGGCGCGCGGAAAACTGCCAGTTCTGAAGCTAAAAAAACCGCCTGGAGACCATGAGATGCCAGTGCGATTGCTTGCCGGCCGGAACCATAGGCTCCACGTGGACGCGCAGGAATGGTTACTTTAGCGGTAGACTGTCTACCACTTTTAGGTTACCCTTGCGGTGCAGTGTTCATTCTGACTACACAAGGAGCCAACTCTAATGTTTATCAATTCGTTCAAAGTACGCAGCTTTGTCTTCGGCGCCGTTCTGACAGTTTCCGCCACCTACGCAGTCGCCAGCGCATATCCGATTAACCCGATGCCTCCGGTTCCAGGCAATGGCGTCGTCGCCAGCGCGTATCCCATCAATCCGATGCCGCCAGTTCCGGGCAATGGCGTCGTCGCAAGCGCGTATCCCATCAACCCGATGCCGCCGGTTCCGGGCAATGGCGTCGTCGCAAGCGCGTATCCCATCAATCCGATGCCGCCGGTTCCGGGCAATGGCGTCATCGCAAGCGCGTATCCGATTAACCCGATGCCTCCAGTTCCGGGCAATGGCGTCGTCGCAAGCGCGTATCCCATCAATCCGATGCCGCCGGTTCCGGGCAATGGCGTCATCGCAAGCGCGTATCCGATCAACCCGATGCCTCCAGTTCCGGGCAATGGCGTCGTCGCAAGCGCGTATCCCATCAATCCGATGCCGCCGGTTCCAGGCAATGGCGTCGTCGCAAGCGCATATCCCATCAACCCGATGCCTCCAGTTCCGGGCAATGGCGTCGTCGCAAGCGCGTATCCCATCAACCCGATGCCTCCAGTTCCGGGCAATGGCGTCGTCGCAAGCGCGTATCCCATCAACCCGATGCCGCCGGTTCCAGGCAATGGCGTCATCGCAAGGGTAACTATTCTTTCGTAGTGTAACCGCGCCAGATTCGCTGCTACACTCAATCCATCGCATCGATTTTTCAAGATGCGTGATCAAAGATGAGTCTGGACAACGCGCTTTGGCTTTTCGGTAGTCTGATTGAGGCGGCAGTTGTGGGGCTGCTTGTCTATCGGCGTGCCTGGCGAACATTGCCAGTCTTCTGCCTGTACAGTGCATGGGATCTATTCAGCGGCATCTCGGCTTATGTCGTGCTGCGTTTCTTCCCGTCCAGCTATTTCACGGCCTATTTGGGCGAAACGGTTGTGGACTCGGCCCTCGAATTCCTTGTTCTTGTGGAGTTGGCCTGGTCTGTACTCCGTCCGTACAGGGCGTCACTGCCGCGTGGCGCCTTTGCAGCGGTAGCAGGCCTGGTCGGTGCTCTAGGCGCCGCTGTCTGGCCTTTCGCCGTCATCCCGGGTTTTGGCAACCTGCCTTCGCAGTGGCATCTGCTTATGCATACACAACAAACCGCTTCGATTCTCCGGGTACTGCTTTTCCTGGTTCTGGCTGGGTCCAGCCAATTGCTATCGATCGGATGGCGAAGCCGAGAACTCCAGATCGTGACTGGTCTCGGCTTTTATTCAATGGTTAGTCTTGTCGTGGCCATGCTGCATACGCATCAAACGATGGGGCCACAATATAACCGACTGGCTCAGGTCGTCATGGTCAGCTATCTATGCTCTTTGGTCTATTGGGTGTTCTGCTTTAGCCAAAAAGAAGCGGAGCGGAAGCAATTCAGCCCGCAAATGCAGCGTGTGCTGTTGGCTGTGGCCGGAGGAGCTCGAAGCGCCCGTGTCACGTTAGCGGATTCTACGCAATCAAATAGGCGGAAACGCTGAAAACCATCGAGGCCTTCCGTGCGGCTCCACGTTAAAGCTCTGGTTTAGGCATCCGCCGACGCCTGCTTCACCATAACTATTGCGCTGGCCGCCTCCATCCTGCCACTTATCCGGCAAACAGCCCGCAGGCCCGCAGACTGGAACAATAGCCGTCTGGTTACCAAAGTTGGAGTGACTGATGGTTACTTTGTGTTAAAACAAGAGACGAAAGTGGCAGAAAATCTCTCCACAGGCGAACCGATCTATGTTACTTCTAGTAGTGACGGGAAAAACGGCTTGGCTAGTACCGCCATTCCCGAGGTTACTAAAATCCGACGTAAGGATCACCTATGATTCTTCTCCTCCAACTCGTGGTGGTTACAGGCGTTGCACTCTACCTTGTTCGGTGGTGCATCGGAGTACGGCGGCACAACGCGCAAACCTGGGACTCACTCTTGGCACGATTGCGTCCCGACTGGAGCGCTCGCGAATTGAGCGAGCATTTCCTTTGGAAAGAAGGACTTAACGCAACCCCCGAAGACGCCTGGCAACGCATGGAAGGCCCCAAGGGTCTTTGGGCGATGTACCAAAATGCACGGGTCATGTTGGAGATGGCGGACTATGCCGCGAAGAACAGCGACGAAGTGGACCGCCTGCTGTTGGAGACCCTGCGTAGTGACGCCATGCAGATTCGTCTCTGTGTTCTGATGGCCCTGGGCCAGTATGCATTCTCGCAAGCCAGCGAGGGAGTCCGCGTAAATGCCTTCCGCGCGGCTTCGATGTACACGGGCATGGCCGCACGGATGACCCAATTGCTCCAGGATCATGCGGCTGTCATCGTTCCCGACTTTGTAGCAGCAATGTAGTTCGTATTCATCTAGGAACAAAAAACCCGGCCTCGGCCGGGTTTTTTGTTCGCTGGCGCGAATTGGCTCAAACCGGGTTGGCAGTGAGAAATGCGTTGATCCGGGTGTATTCGTCCTCGTTTAGCCGGAAACTCAGCGCTGGCGCCAGTCCTTCGACCTGCCGTCCGCTGCGCCCGCCCACGATGGCAGCGGTAATGGCCGGATGATGCAGGGTCCAAGCCACCGCAACTACGCCAGGGCTTACGCCATGGCCGCTGCCTATCTCCCGCAGCAACTCCACAAGGCGAAGATTCCGGCTGAGCAGTGGTTCCGTAAACTCCACTCCCTGCCGCCGCCAGTCGTCTGCCGGAAGTGCCGCAATCCGCTCTGCCGACATCGCTCCGGTCAAGAGCCCTGAAACCATCGGCGAGTAGTTGATGACGCCGATGCCGTTGTCCTCGGCAAAGGGCAGAATCTCCTCCTCGATCGCCCGCCGCAGCATGGAATAAGGCGGCTGAAGACTCGTGATCGGCGCAATCTGCTGCACCCGCTGCATCTGCTCGACTGAAAAATTGGAGACCCCAATCCAGCGAACCTTGCCCTGCTTACGGAACCGGGCCAGCGTCTCCCAGCCCTCTTCGAGTTCCTCCTCAGGGTGTGGCCAATGGATCTGGTAGAGGTCGATGGTATCGACTCCGAGGCGCTTCAGCGAGCCCTCCAGCTCCTCGGCCAGTGAGCCGGCCTTGAGTGATTGATAGATGGAGCGATCCGTGTGTAAGCGCATGGAGCATTTGGTAAAAACAAGAGGCTTTGGGCCGGGATGGCTCTTGATTGCGCGGCTAACCACTTCTTCCGAGTGGCCCAACCCGTAGATGGCCGCCGTGTCGATCCAGTTGATACCCAGATCGAGAGCGCGATGAATGGCGGCAATGGATTCGTTGTCGTCCTGGGGCCCCCAGCCATACTTCCAGTCGCCGCCGCCGATGGCCCATGCGCCAAAGCCGATGGGGGTGAGTTGAAGGTCGGAGTTGCCAAGGGTGCGAAGCGTGGGCGCGTCGGTCGTTGTCATCACAACAGCTTAGATGCGCGGCGAGCAACTTGGCTTCGAGGAAACGAGGATGGCTGCCTGGATACCGGCATGGCCGATTGTTTCTGATGCGTTTTGTGGAATACGCATCATGCTAAACTATTGATGCGCAGCAGGAGCCGAACCCAATGAGAACAACCCTCAATATGAGCGAAGATGCACTGGAGCAAGTAAAAGAGTTTGCGGCGGCGCGCGCCCTTTCCCTGGGAGAAGCAACCTCATTCCTGGTGATGCGAGGGTCGAAGAAGAAAATCCCAGTTCGAAAGGACGGACACTTTTTCGTCTTTTCTCCCGGCGAAGACGCAGAGACCATCACACTGGAACACGCTCTGAAAATCGAGGACGAAAGCGAGTGAACGTCTGGCTGCTCGATGTAAACGTTCTTGTAGCTCGCTTCTGGGAGCCGCATGTCTTCCATCGGAAGGTTCGCGCCTGGATGGCCAGCCACGAGCGCGATGGCTGGGCAAGCTGCCCTATCACCCAAGCCGGCCTGGTGCGAACCATTTCCAACCCTGGGTTTGCCCAAGACGCTCCACGCCCCGCCGAGGCTCTTCATTGGCTGACCGAGACTTTGCGGCAAGACCCAAATCACCAATTCTGGGCCGACGATTTGCCCCTTTCCGTTGCTTGCGCTGCGGCCGTGTCTCGGTTGAGCGGCTTCAAACAGTTGACGGATGCGTATCTGCTTGGCCTGACAATCCATAGAAAAGGCCGTCTATTGACGCTAGACCGGCGGATGCAGGCGCTCACGACCGAAGGAAGCCCCACGCGGCAAGCACTCGTCATCTTGGATTGAGATTGGGCAACCCTCAGGAAAACTTGGTTCGCCTCGTAGCTCGGCCGTCCCGATTCACACGCCATTCACCGCGGATTCACAGAAACGTGAAGGTGCCTCTGTAGGCTGGCACCCATGAAGAACTTACTTAACCTCTTTAGACCCCTTTTCTTCGTTGGCCTCGTGATCGCAATCTGTGGCATCCCGGCGAGAGCGCAATATGAGGATGGCAGCCTTGTTGGCTCCATCCATGACGCCACCGGCGCGGTAGTAGGAAACGCTGCCGTCACCGTAACCAATGTAAACACCGGCAACGTCATCAAGATCGTCGCGGGCGGAACCGGCGACTATGAGGTTCCGTCGCTCCGTGTAGGCGTATACAACATCGAGGCCACCGCGCCGGGATTTGCGCCAGCCGAAGCCAGGAACATCACCGTCGCCGTAGCCGGACGCCAGCGCATCGACCTGACCCTCACAATAGGGAAGGCCGACGCCACTACCGTCGAAGTGAGCGACGTGGCTCTACAACTCGAGACAGAGTCCAGCGAGCGTGGCCAGAACATCTCCAACTACCAGACCGAAGCGCTGCCTCTGGTGAGCCGCAACTTCTCGGATCTTCTCGGGCTGGTGACTGGTTCGCGTCAGGCGCCGACTGCGGCCACCACCAGTTCCATCAGCAGTCTGGTCCGCCAGGGCGCGTATAACGTCAATGGACAGCGCAGCATGTTCAACAACTACATGCTGGATGGCATGGACAACAACGCCTACGGTGAAAGCAACCAAGGGTTCGACAACCAGATTATCGCCATCGCACCAGACTCGGTCGCCCAGTTCAGCGTAGTGACCAACAACGAAAGCGCGGAGTACGGAAGATCATCGGGGGCGACGGTCAACGTCGCTTCGGCGAGCGGCTCCAACCGCTATCACGCCACACTCTATGAGTTTCTGCGCAATACAGACTTGAACGCGACCGGCTTCTTCAAGCCGCTGCTGGTGAGCAACGCCGGAATCAGCGTTCCATTCCAGAAACCTACCTTTATCCGCAATCAGTTCGGGATGGACTTCGGGGGGCCGATCGTTAAGGACAAGCTTTTCTACTTCCTCGATTACGAGGGCTACCGCCAAACTCTTAGTCCCCTCTACGTGCTCACTCTTCCCACCCAGAACGAGCTCAACGGCATTTTGCAGGTTTCGGTCAAGAACCCCATTACCGGTACCGTGTACCCTCTCAACCCGGCCACAGGCACGGCAACTGTTCCCACCAGCGCCATCAACCCCCTGTCGGCGCAAATTATCAGCTACTACCAACCGTTTGCCAGCCAATTGCCGCTGACTGGCGCCACTGGAACCGGCTTATATCAGGATGATTACGCCAAAGAGGTTCCTTTCACTGACAAGTCCGACAAAGGCGACCTGCGCATGGACTACCAGCAGAGCACCAATAGCTCGTGGTTCCTACGCATCAGCGACCGCAAGGAAACGGGCGTGAACCATCCCACGATTCCGCTCCCGCTAGATGGGCAGGCAAACGGAACCATCCGCATTCTGGATCAGCAAGTCGCTCTTGGCTACACGCACCTCTTCGGCGCCAACAAGATCGTCGATGCCCGCCTCGGGCTCTCGAAAACCAAGGCCGGCAAGTACACGCTTTCGATCGGGCAGAACGACTTCACCATTCCCGGTCTGCAAACCGTCCCGTCAAACATCGAAGGCGGACTGCCCTCGGTGGCCATCACGGGTTTTACCGCGTTTGGCCGTCAGAGCACCAACCCTCAATGGCAGAATCCCGCTCTGCTCGATCCCAAGGTCAACTTCACTTGGGACAAAGGCAAGCACTCGCTCAAGTTCGGCTATGAGTACGAACACATCTGGATGGCGGTGAACGACAACAATCCGCTCTATGGATCATGGACCTATGGCAGCGGCTACAGCGCGACGGGAACCAAGGTCACCGACGACTATTGGGCGGACTTTCTTTTCGGGGCTACGACCAGCTACCAGTTGGCGAACTATTTTGTGGTGCACCTGCGGCAGCAATTGGACAGCGTCTATGCGCAGGACGACTGGAAGATACTCCCCAACCTGACCCTCAATCTGGGCTTACGCTGGGAGTATGGGTCGCCTTACTCGGAATGGAAAAGCAACATCTCCAACTTCGATCCCGGCACGCAGACAGTCGATACCATTAGTCCAGGCGCTGTCGCCGGCAACGGCATCACACCTGTCACTGGCAGCGGCGTCTATGGCAGCACGCTGGTCAATCCCGACCTGGCGGATTTCTCGCCGCGTATCGGCTTCGCCTATGCAGTTACGCCGAAGATTACCGTCCACGGCGGCTTTGGAACCGGGTTTGTCCACTACACACGCGCCGGCTCTGGCGATATCCTGGGCATCAACGCCCCCCAGGCGCAGTTCGCCGCGGTGGTTCAACCCGCTCCAACTACAACAAACCACTGCAATCCCGTCCCGGCCCAGATTATTGCAGTGGGATCCACAACACCAAGCTGCTACGTCACCTCCGATCAGGGCTTCCCTTCTGGCCTCGTCACTACCTTCAATCCGGCGACCGACAACATCACCTGGGTTCCTAAGAACACCTCAGATAGCTATGTTGAGAACTATTTCCTCAGCGTGCAGCGGCAGATGGCAAAGAATACGCTCCTCGATATTGCCTACGTCGGGAACCATGGCGTCCACTTGCAAGGCTTTCTGAACGGGAACCAGAAGAATCCGGTGCTCGGCTTTGCCCGGCCCTATGCCAACTGGCCCAGCGACATCACCGAAGCGTTGAATGAATTCATCTCCAACTACAACGCATTGCAGGTCCGCTACGAGCAGCGCTTTGTGGCCGGGCTGACCTTGCTGAACTCCTTCACCTGGGAGCACTCGCTGGACAATGCCAGCGCCTCGCTGGAAGGCAATACGCCTTCCCCACAGGACGGCAACAACCTCAAGGCAGACTATGCGCAGTCCGATTACAACTTGCCTGTCGCCAACGTCACCAGCCTTGTCTACGAGTTGCCTTTTGGCCATGGCCGCAAATTTCTACCCAGCGCCAACGCGGTCACCGACGCCGTTCTCGGTGGATGGCAAATCAGCGCCATTAACACGGCGCAGGCAGGCACACCCTTCAACGTGACCTATTCACCCAACGGCGCCCAAGCAGTTTCACCGCAGATCTCGGCCACCTACCGCGGCGCCAACGAATACCGGCCGGACATCCAACCGGGCCAGAAAGTCACGCAAGGGCGCTCTTCGCGCGCAGCCAACACCGGATATGTGAATTACATCAACCCCGCGTCTTTCGTGCTTCCGCCCATCAAGGACGCCGTCGGCAACGTGTTGAGCCCCTTCGGTAATGCCTCGCGCAACCCAGGACGCACTCCGGCGTTTTACGAGACCGACTTCGATCTGAACAAGAGGTTCAACACGCCGATCGAAAGCCTGAGAATCGAGTTCCGCGCCGAAGCCTATAACATCTTCAACCACACGAACCTCTACCTGCCTGGCGCGATCAGCGGTTCGCAAGGCACCACCTCTGCTAACGCTGGAACCGGGGGCACGGTTCCGGTTTCTTCCATCACCAGTGCTCCAACCGGCGGCGGTCAGATCACCAGCACGTTCGAGCCCCGCATCATCCAGTTTGGCCTGAAGGTCGTCTACTAAAACCTGCGGTTTCCCCGTTGCAACAGCCCGCGCGGCCTCCGCGCGGGTTGTTGTTTTTGGCCGCGTCAACAGGCTACTCGCCCACGACATGCCGACGGACTATAATCGGGAGCCGTGCAAGGAGCTGGAACCTGTCACGATGCAAGCGTCTTTGCACCCAGACGCGCTCAACAGGAATCAGTGGTAAGGGGGCAAGCATGAATTACCGGATATTGACGGTCAACCGGGAGTTTGGAAGCGGCGGAGGGCGCATCGCGCAAACGATTGCCGGGTGGCTGGGATGGAAACTGCTGGACCGCGACATTATTGACGCCATTGCCTACGCGGCTCATGTGGATGCGAAGGTGGTTCGCCACTACGACGAGCATGTGGACTCATGGCTGCGCCGGCTCAACCAGCAGGCGATGCGCTCGGCCGCATTGGCGGCGGGACTCGAACTCGGTGAAGACTCGATCTTCGATGCCGAGCAGACGGTGAAGGTCACGCGCAAGATTGTCGAGCAAGCTTATGCGGAGGGCGACTGCGTGATTGTGGGCCGAGGCGCGCAGTGCATTTTGCAGCACAAGCCGGATGTCTATCACGTCTTTGTCTACGCGCCGCTGCGCGAGCGGATCGTTCGCCTGCGGACCCGCCTGGAGCCGGGCGCCAACGTCGAACAGCGCATCCGCACAGTCGATGCGGAGCGCGCCAAGTACATGCAAGAGTATTTTGGGAAGAGCTGGTGCAACCATCACCTTTACGACCTGATGATCTCGTCCCATGGAGATGAGACCCGCACCGCGCACGCGATACATTACGCGATGTCCGGGCAGGCGGGAACAGGGGTTAGGGATCAGGGATCAGGGGTTAGGGGTTAGGGGTTAGGGGTTAGAGATCAGGGATCAGAAACGCCGTCTCCCATCCTTGCGGGGTGTTTCTGCTGCAAGGATGGGAGACCACAAAACTCAACACGGAACTCGCCCCAGCGACCCACACTGGCGCGACCTACTTCGTCGCGGTCACATCCCAGTCGAAGCTCAACCCGGCGATCAACTCATTCAGCTTGTCGACGGCTACCTTCTTCTGCTGCTCCAGGTCGGCGGTCTGCTTGCGCGTGGCCTGCAACTGATCTTCCGCGCGGTTCAACTCATCGACAAACCGCTTGGCCGCGTCGTTGCCCTTGAGCGCGGTCAGGTTGTCGCGATCGCGCGACTCGTCGGCCGAGGCGGTCTCCTCAGTCTTCTTCGATTCGCTGATGCGGCGATCCAGATCGGCCAATGCGGTCTGCGCATCGATGACTGGCTTCAGCTTGTCGAGCGCATCGGGAACGCGCTTCACCAGGTCGAGCAGGTAGTTCGTCTGGTCGGAATTGGCGTTCAGCCAGAGGTTTGTGTTCTCCGGCCCGCGTTCCCGCACCTCCAGCTTCGCTGTCGAGTGCGAGGCCACGGGCAGCTTGAAGCGATAGAGGTCCGGCGCGGTTTCATCGGCTTTCAAGCCTTCGTCCAGCGACCAGCCATTGTTGCGCCGCGGGTGTTCAAGTAGCACCATGCGATCGGCGTCCGCGTGGTTTGTGGCCGAATAGGTGACTGAAACCACATCCATGTGGGTCTCGATGATGACACCTTTTGTGATCTTCACGTGGTGCAGTGTGCGCTGGTTGTCGCGGTCCGTAATCTTGACACGGACCGCCTGATCGGCGGCGTAAGAGAGCAGTCGCTTCTCGCCGGGGTGGATGGGGTCGAGCAGGCCCTCGCCGGCAAACTCGCCGCTCTCAAAGATGGAGAAGCTGCCCGAGTCCAGCGTGAGCTTGGATTTATTCTCAAGCCACACCGCGCGCAGCGGCGTGGGATCTTTCTCGCTCCACAAGGTCACATGCTCGGCGGGCAGCTCCTGCTGGAGAATGGGCACCATGGCCGACTCGTTCTTGTGGATGGTGACCGGCTGCGTCAGTGCGTACTCAAAGAAGTCGTCGAAGGCGTTGGTGGAGACGTCGCCGGCCTGGATAGCGTCGGTGGGGCGATAGAAGCCGCCGCCAATATTGCCGCCCATGCCAGCACCGTAGCCATTGCCCGAACCGGAGCCAAGGGCAATATTGGCGGAATCCGCTGACACTATGACCGATTGCGATACAGCCCCAGAGCGCACCTTAGCCATCTGGGCGACGTTGCGGCCTTTAACCGGGAGCGATGAGACAATCTGGTTGTTCATCATCTCCGACTGCACCGCTTCATCCTGCTTGCCCTCCGCCGCCTCATGCGTCTGCGGCGTCAACTGCGCTTCGGTGGCAATGGGAATTTCAGGCCGACGCGTATACAGCGGCTGCGAGAGCGGCTGGATAAAGCTCTGCGGCGCGCCGGCCACCAGCGAGAGCTGCACATTGTCCCAGTCCGCGCCCACGGTGTTATCCACCACCGCCCAGCCCTGTACGATGGCCGAGCCATTGGGTATGCGCGGAAAGACCATGCGGTAGGTCGACTTCCAGACCGGAACCTCGCTGATATAACTCACACGCAGTTCGCGCTGGCCCTGGCCGAGAGCGTCGAGTGTGAGGTGGCGCAGGCCTGTGGAGTGTGTCGAGCTGAGCAGCTCAAGATAGCGGTCGACCTGGCCTTCGAGGCTCGCGTCGAGCGGCCGCACGCTCAGGAGCGGCGTGAGCTCGATGACGCGCACCGCGCCTGAGCTGGCCACCACCGACAGATAATACTTGTCTACCGTGGAGTCGCCGGTACCGGACTTTTCCGTACGCGACTCGATGGAGAGCAGGCGGCCCGTGATCGTCCCCCCAGGGCCGCCCGTCACCTCAACCCGCTGCCCGCGCAGAGCCTGGAAGAGCTCGGTCGAGGTGGGATCGTCGCTCATGCCCAGCGAGAGCGACTTGAGCTGCTCGGCCAGCGGCGTGGTGGAGTTGTAATTGACCCCGGCGATGCGTCCGCCGCCCTCGTCGAGGACGGTGAGCGACTGCAACACGTCGTTCAACTGCGGCGAGGTAAAGTCGATGGCCACGCGCTGGTTACCGCTCACCGTTCCGGCGTGTTCAAAGTAGCCTACGCCGTTCTTGTAGAGCACAACCTTGCGCACTGGCAGGTCCTTAATCGTTGAAGCGACCACCGGCGGTGGGGCAGGCTGCGCCTGCGGCGCTGACGCTTTGGATTTGGCTGTGGGACCAGCCGCGGACTGCGCGGCAAGGGTCAGCGTGAAGGCGACTAGACAAAACAGTGCAAGAATCCGGCGCACGAAACCTCCTTGAACCAGCAAAACAGGAATCCTACTCTCTTGGACCCCGGCGGAGGCAAAATGGTTCCCGGTCAAGACGCAGAAACGCAACTGCCCCATCTTGGGAACGGGGCAGCGGCGAACTCTTGCAGGTTTCAGCTTCACTTTTTCGCGGATTGTGCGAGGCGATTGATCAAATTGCTCAGAGATGAATATCCATTTAGCTCAGACATTCCTGCCAAATGATGGCAGAGGAGGCCTTGTAACAGGGCACGACTTTAGTTGTGCCGAAGATGTGAGTGAAAATGGGCTGGGCTTTAACCCCTTCTGCATTTGCCATCAGCCAATTGCACTTTAGCAGCGGCTAAAGCCGGAATTGCGATAGGGCGGCAATCGGCCCGACTGAAGTCGTGCCCTGTTACAAAGCGCGATTCTCCTAACCCGCTACCACCGCAAGCGTTTGCCTGGACGAGATTGATATTCATCTCTGTTCAAATTGCCCAGATTGTTCATCAGATCGTCGTGTGCCATAGCTCTCTGTGGCACACGATTCCTCGGGCGCGGCCGGACACATCCGAATGCGTCCCCGATTTTCAAGCGTTGAATCTATTCGCCTGCGCTGGTCTGGGTGGTCAAATAGCGCTCATAGCCGAGCTCCGCGATCTGGTGCATCTGGGCTTCGAGCCAGTCCACGTGCTCTTCCTCGTCCTTGAGCAGGGCAACGAAAAGATCGCGCGAACCGTTGTCCTTTTCCTCAAAGGCGATCCGAACAGCCTCGTTGTACATGGCCACGGCTTCAATTTCCAGTTTCAGGTCGGCCTGGATCATATTCTTGACGTTGCCGCCGATCGACAGGGCCAGCGGTTCCATGCTCGGCGTGCCATCCAGAAACAGGATGCGCTCCATGAGCGACTCGGCGTGCTTCATCTCGCCGATGGACTGCTTCTTGATGTATTTGGAAAGTCGATCATATCCCCAGTTTTCGCACATTTCGGCGTGAACAAAGTACTGGTTGATGGCGGTGAGCTCCTCGCGGAGCGCACGATTCAGTTGCTCGATGACCTTCGGGTTACCCTTCATGGCGACATTCTACAAGAGGCCAGACCGGCTTGTAACAGAAAATTCAAAGAGCTGCGAACCGACGAATTGAACTCCGTCCGACGCCTTGCCCAGACGCTCAAGCCCTCTGGTGCGCCTCTGCGAGCCTCTGCAACTGCCCCAGGTGGTTCAGGTCGTGACCGGCCATGGTCTCAACCAGGTTCATAAACGTCATGGTCCCACGCTCGGGGTGGGTGACTGGGCGCTCGGCAGCCAGAGGCAGAGTTGCGCGAATCAGCCGCAGATTCCACCCGCGCAACGCGGTGAACACATCAACCGCCTGGCTGCCGGAAACGCCGGCATAGGTCGCGGCCCACTTATCCTGGTCGAAGGGCTGGATGGTCGGCGCATCCTCAGCCAGCGTCTGGCGCAGGCGGAACGCGAAGACAAGCTCGGCGTCGGCCAGGTGGCAGGCAATCTCCGCCGCGCTCCACTTGCCGGGAGCGGGCGGAATCGCGGAGCGCTCCGCGCCGAGGGCTTCGATCACATAGCCTAGCGCTCCGGGAGTCGCGGCCAGGATGGTCTCCAGCGGGCGGCCATCGAGAAAGCGGTCATAGGGATTCAAATCGCTCATGCGGTATTCTCCTGTGCATTCAGCTTAGTTGGTTTTGCAGGCTTGCGCCTGGCTAAGCCCAGAACGAGCGGGGCTTCCGCGAAGATGAAGTTTATGCAGAGATCGTTGTCTTCGGCGGGGTTGGGGATGTGAGCCAACGGCAGAAATGCTGGTAAATCTCCCAGCCTTCGTCCGGCTCGATCGCGAACTCGACTTTGAAGCCGGTGAATACAGATGAGGCATCTTCGGCACGCTGCTTCACGCCTTCCACATTCCGTGTGTAGAAGATGAGGTCGCGGAGGCCGTTGTTGGTGATGACAAGGACGCATAGCGAGTCGTTGTCGGCTTCCAGCAGCCGGCAAATGTTCAGTTCCAATGCCGTGAGGTCATCGCCTTCCTCTGAAGAAGGAAATCCATTGGGCCTGGGATTGCGCAGGTGAACGGAGATAATCAGGTGGTGATCGTAAGCAGGAATGGGGGCGAGGTCTCTGTACGCGTTTGCCATGCGCACGATCATGGGAAAACCGTCCCGCTCTCCCTGTCCCAGACTCCAGTCATCCGGCTTAGGAATTCGCGAAGATTCGCCCGACTTCCTGGAAAATGGCCACATCGCATAACCCTCGTCTCAGCTTTGCTGTCAGTCTACCTCAGTCACACTCCTGCGACGCTTGCTCCCAAGCGGCATTTCGGCGATACTTAGGTGTTGAGTCTTGTGAGGCTGGGCGCATAGGCCTAGCCGTTTATTTGTGTCTGCGCGCCTGAGGAACCTTGCCGCCGGCCGGAAAACCCCTAAAGACACCAACAGAGCATTGGAATTTGAAAGGAACCGTATACCCGTGGTGATGATTCGTTTGGCGCGTTTTGGCGCCCGCAAGCAGCCCTACTACCGCATTGTGGCCATCGAGAAGGACCGCGCCCGCAATGGCCGTTCGATCGAGGTCGTCGGCACCTATAACCCCCGCACCAACCCGGCCACGGTCGATCTGAAGCACGAGCGCATCGCCTACTGGCGCGGCGTGGGCGCGCAGTTCTCTACCATCGTGGAAAAGCTGGTAGCCAAGAACCCGGCTCCCGCAGTCGAGACCGCCGCAGCCTAGTCGCAGGCGTCTTCCCCCGCTCAAAGTGTCAATTCCAGCCTTGGGGGGCAGGCGCCGCACACTCTTGCTGACGGCGGCGGGTCTCCGCTGATACGATTCAGCACACCGATCCAAGCGGCTCATTTTGGGGCCGCTAATTTCTGGATCTCAAACGGTCAGGGGCACGCGCATGACCCAGCACGAAACAGCAGCACCCAACTCAGTGGTCGAGCTGGTCCGCGAGATCGCTCAGGCTCTGGTCGACGATCCGGCAGCCGTCGATGTGCAATCCGTGGGACGGGATGACAATACCATCCTGGAGCTTCGGGTTGCGCCTCAGGACGTGGGCAAGGTGATTGGCAA
>Ga0302320_10004599_pt1 | contig 31287 bp, 31 predicted proteins | sample Bog_T0_3_FD_202130 | JGI IMG/M metagenome (GOLD analysis project Ga0302320, IMG submission 202130) | Peat permafrost microbial communities from Stordalen Mire near Abisko, Sweden - Bog_T0_3 | ecosystem: Environmental > Terrestrial > Soil > Wetlands > Peat | place: Sweden: Abisko, Stordalen Mire... | reverse complement strand
AACATCCGAATAGCGTGCATAGTTGTTTGACCACCACGAGTAAAATTTTTAAGCATATAGGTGGCTCCAATTAGGGAATTGTGGCATGTAAGCATATTGTTCTAATTTGTGATGTGCTATCTTATAAGTAGTGGCTATAATCAATTGAGTTAAAGAATTAGGAATTAAGTATATGGAATTTAGAACTTTTTTTAGTGATCCTAACACTATGGCTAATTCAGGAATTAATGCTATGGGTGTAAAAATTATAGCCTGTATAATTACATCAATAGCGATTGTTATAAGCTTAGATTTAGATATCATCTTTTTTATGTGTGCTGTAATTTTATTTCCAATCATATCATTAATTATTGATACGATTTTATATTTATTTAAAGATAAAATTTGGACGACCCTACCGGATTCTGTTCCAGATGATTTACAAATAACTCCAGAACAACTGCTAGAGTATGCTAAAAATTTACCAAAAATACGTTTAATGAGATTTTTAACTTGCTGGATTTTTATGGTATTCGTTAATTGGTATAATACTGGATGGTTTTTATTTACTAATATAACGACAACAATTACATTTGGGTTTATATTTTGTTCTGCATTTGATGATTGGTGGTTACATATTTTTAAAATCACCAAACCTAATTTTTCTCCAAAAAATGTTACCCAAACGGAATTTGATCGTAAATATGCGGAAGCTAGAGAATCAACCAGAAGGTCTATGGAAGATATAGCAAAACGTAGTGATGCAACATCTCCTGGAAGCCCAGCTTGGTTTTCACAGCAATATTTCAATTCAAGATAATGTTTCATCTGACTGCACTACCCTCATTGACAATATTACCCATTTCCTCTTCAAGGATCTTGTGCTTAAAAGATCTGTTGTTATATGCATCTTGAGTTTTTTGTTTGCCAAAGTTTAATCTTTGTTGATTTTCTTGTTGTTTGACATTAAATTTTTCTTCTACATTATTATTAATCCCAGTTAAACCTTGCTCTTGGGCGCTGACTTTAAGAATATTCATGCTATTTTGTGCATGATTTTTATTTACATCTGCAATAACATGCCTATTATCTTGGTCATAAGCTGATTTTAAATTTTCATGTGATGTTTGTAGTTTCAAAGGCTCAGACGGCACTATGTTTTTTTGTTCTACAAATCTCTCAGCATACTTAATTGCCATGTCTGTGTTGTGAGTCATAATATGAGCCGCCCCCATCTTGCCTATATGGCCACCACCAGTATTATCTGATGGCTGCTCTGCTAACCAATCAATAAATTGTTGGTTATAATTTGCATTTATGGTGGCAGAGGAATTTTTCATTGCAGTTGCTTGTTCTTGATAATTTTCAGATTCGGTAAAACTTTTATGGGCTTCTTGTCTTAGGCTATTAGATTCATTCCAAGAATGATTTAGACTTTCGGCTAAACGTTTTCCTTGATCATCATGTTTAGCAAAAGATTGATTATGACTTAATTGAGTAGCATCTCTTAATGATGTTTGAAAATCTTCGCTTCGAGTTACTCTTTCAGCATCTCGAGAGATTCTTTGTATATTTGTATCAGCACTAATTTCAGCACGCGCTTCAAGGCTGCCACCAACAGCCTTTCCTATAACGCTGGTAATAAAACTTTTATCGGTACTACAACTTGCAGCTCCCAATATTTTAGCTGCTGCCGTAAGTGTTAGATTATTATCTTTAGCAAAATCTTTAACTATTTGTGCTGATTTATTTAATGCTGTAGTTTGCTCTATAGTTTTACCATCCATAAATTGATCATTAAGCTGATTAGTTTTTGCTAAATGATTAGACAACTCAACGCTTTGATTTAAAGTGTCTGCCATATTTTTAGAAGAAGATTCTGTTTGAGTGAGTCCTGCTTGATGACTAATTCCACCTTGTTTAGATAATTGAGTACTTTGCATCTCAGCCAGATTTACTGATACTGGTACGTTGGAATTCCCAACGTTTAATATTTGTTGTCCATTAGCAGTTGTGGTTAAATCAGTACGGCCATCGCCTTGATTAAAAGATCCACTTCTATAACTTGCAGCATTGCTATGGTTTAACATGCTAGTATTAGAGCTTTGCACATTGCCATCACTAATATTACCAAAATTATAATTACCTGAGGCGGCTTCCGTTGTGGCTTGTGATGCTACACTTTGCGTTACCCCACTTAAAATACCAGGCACACTTACAAACGAGCTAACCCCTTTAATTATGGCAACACATAAGAACGGAATGCTCATCGCAAGATATCCAGTCATTGCTGCAATATCGGCATTAACATTCGACAGTCCCACGGAACTTGCAATAGTGACGCCTAATTCGTTAGATATCGATAATGCTGAAATAGACTTGGCACGAGCCGCCATCGTCATAATATAATTCAAAATTGCATATAGTGGTGCCCAAGTTTGTAACCATAACAGTACTCCAACCCAGTTTTTTAAAAACGTCCAACCAAACGGTAAAACAGCAAGTGGCACAATAAATAAAAAAGCTGCATAAGCAATGGCTTCTAATACTGCTTTCATCGTGGGCAGAGTTTCAGCTGCCATCGCGCCTAAGGTTTCATAGTTGGAACGTTGTTGTAAGTAAGCACGCCTTACGGCAAAATTAGGGGCGTTGCCTAAACTAGTAGACTTTTGTTCGATACCATCAACTACTGCATAAATCATCATGTTTTGCTTTAAAATATCTTGTGCTGATTTTGCCATGTTGGTTAATGCTTCATAGGCTAATGGCAAATGTTTTAACAGCTCGACTCGGGGATTTACGTAAGAGTTTTTACCAAATATTTTTTTACCAAATATCGTAGCAGTTTTATTTAATTCTCCCTTCCACTCGTGATTAAATTTAGCAACTCCTTCTTTACAAGTTATGATAGATGGTCTTGTAGCTGGTTGATGTTCTTTCTTTAAATCTCGCCAAACAAAAGATCGAACCGGAGACGCATTAATTGATACTAATTTCCAAATATCATCGCTATTACGCAAATCATCTATGGTGTATTTACGACCCAAGAGAGCGTCATAGGTTACACATTGACCAACAAATTGCCGCATGTTTTCAGCTAAATCTTCATTGGTAATTCTAAATGTTCTAGCTTGTTGTAATAGATTTAATGCAAAAATAGTTCCAGTTTTTTGGTATTTTAAATCGTCTGGCAAGACAAATACTTTTTCTACTTGCTGAGTAATGATGTTCCCGATGGTACTTATGCGACCAGCCACCATCGCTAGTCCATACGGCACATGCTCAACTTTTTGATGATAACGACTAACCGGATCTACAATCCAAACAGTTGCCTGTGGCACAAAAAATAATTGCATAATGGCCGTCATCGGAATGATCCAGCCATTAATGGCTCGCATATAATCACCATAAATTGCATAAAGAGCTGCCCATAAACCGCCGATGATCATGCTAAGGCGAATTAACGGAATATAGAGCGTACCGGAATGCGAATTTAAACAAATCGCAATTGCATCAAACACACCTTTTAAAATTTCACCATTACCAAAAGTTACGACTGAATATTCCATAATGTTTCCTTTTAGTACCAATTATTTTCATTAGCTACGCCGCCTAACATCACATGCAATTGTTTTTCAATAACTTGGGTTGATTGAATAAATGATAGAATGTTGTCCATTTGCTGAAAGGCACTAGTGCGTCGCATAGTAACTCGCTCTCTTGCTAGCTTTAATTGCTTTAAAAAGAGATCTATTTGTTCACCTTCAACTTGTACAGATTTAAGATGAGTAACGCTATCGTGTACCAAATCGATAATATCCATTAAATATTTATATAAAATATCTAACGCAATTAAATCGCCATACTGCTCAACATTTAACGGTGAAGTACCTTTAGTATAAGCAGTCGTAACATTTAGCATTTTATAAACTGGCAAGCGAGTCGCATTTAAAAAATCTTTTTCTACCTCGGTGATTGCGGTATCATCATAAATTTTATCGATTAAGGTATTTAGGGTATTATGTACTTTGTAACGAAATGCATTAGCTGCTGGCAAATTGGTATCTTTTAATTCTGGATGTAAACATTGATCTTTAGTATCACATACATAAACAGACGTCTTACCACCATTTAACAAACCATTTAATACGCTATCTTGATCTATATGGGCTGGCAATGTGGTTGGTACATACTTATCTTTTTCTTCACCCCTCTTGGTTTTTTCAGAGGCAATGATCCGATGATTGATAATGGAACCAACCAAAGTCATAAAAAGTTCTGCTAATTCCGGATCGCTTTTTAAAAAAGCGTTATTTTGCAAGGCTTTCCAGGTTAAATTAAACTCTCCAACCAACATGTTTTTATAACGTGGATCAGATCCGAAACTCTTCAGAGTGTTATGCCTACCACCTTTAGCACCACACTCATGCCGAGCTGCCGCCCAATCTGACATGCCTCCCAAATCAGTACCCATAGTTTGGCATAAATGCTTACTTGCTTGATCAGATTTTGGCCACACCCCACCTAACATCGTAGCTGCCACCTCACAACTATTAATGTTTAAATTGTTAACTTTAGTAGCAATTGCATTTATTTCATTATAGAGATTATAAATTTGTGGACTTAGAGTTTGGATCTTTAGCATAAATGCATAGCTTAAGGTTGAGCTACCAATACTTTTTAAAGTATTAACTAATTCTTTACTACTGATATGCGAAAAACCACCAGTCCAAGCATCAATTCCACCACAACCTGCTCTGTAGCCTGGCATTTGCATAGTTGCAAGTTGTGCACTTTTAACTGAATTGCGAGCCGATAGACTGCCACCAGTATAATACCCAGCAGTTTGATCTTGAAAAGCACCGCTAGTTGATAGATTACTTTTCATGCCAACGGCATCAAAAAACCCTTTTAAATCATTTTCAATCGTAGCATGCGCTAGATTGCTAATTAATATGATGCTTAATAATTTTTTAATCATAGTTAACCCCTGGTTGTGACAACGCTATAATTCTAGTTTCCATTTGATCAATCGATGTCAACCCGAAAGCGACTGGTAATACATGGCCAGTTGCAGGATTAACCGCAAACAAACTCGGCAAAGCTGTAACATTCCACTTTTCAGCCAAGCCATTGTCTGGCATAAATTCTGGAAATTCTGCAATTCCTTGGTTGTCTAAACTAATTGGGATCACTCGCCAATCATATTGTTTAGCAAACATTGCAACAATTGGAGCAAACTTATGACAATACGCACAATTACCACTAAAGAAAAAGAATAAGCCGTATTGATTTCGCAATTGATAAATAGTGTTTTTAATCTTCGCTTGTTGCTCGTCTAAATAAATATGTCTAGCTTTTTGGTTAACTGGGAATTTAATAGTATTGTCTAAATCTGGATTTTGATAAACCACCTGCATCCACACATCTGAAAACTTTTGTGATTGATCCATTAAATCTTTTTGTAACAACTGATAGGCTTTAACATTTTGATAGCTCGGATCCATGATTGCTTGATGTAATACTCTTTCTAATTTTTGTTGATAAGCTTTTACCTGCTCAGTTGGCGTCTGTGGCTGGATCTTTTCTTCTTTAATTGTCGGCGCCACTGAATTTATATACCAATGCCAACCTTCAGCGTGATTATCAAAAAAAGCTGCATAAACATGGCTGTTTAATCCAATCATCATCAACATACTAAAGACTATCTTTCTTTTCACCGATCACTCCTGTTTTAGCCACTGGATTATTGTTTTTTAATCCAGTTGCAACACCTTCCATATGTTCTGTTATTCTATCGGTTGTAGCTTTTTGTAATGCTTGCAAATTGGGTGCTTTATATTTTTTCATTAAATCTTCAAACAATTCGCTAAAGTTCATCTTGGATAAATCAAGTTTTGATAACTCCTCAATACTTAACGGCCGACAATCCGGACATTTAGCGTCACCCCAGCCTATACCTAATTGCGGCCTCCCTTGCTGTTGTAAAATTTTAGCAAATTTCGTTCCAAAGCAACAAAAGCTGGTTTTTTTGCTAACACATTTTCCTAATACTTTTTTGGAACAATAGGTGTTTCCAACTTGATGACAAAGATTTTTGTCTCGCATTTGTGCCAACTGTTGTTCTTCTGGTTTGCAATTGGCAAGATGGACTTTTACTCCCCAACCCTTCATCCGTCCACAACAATCTTTAAAATTTATACAATTGCGACTACATTTATAGGGATCCCCTTTAAAAACTTTTAAATCATCAGGATTTTTTTGGGCATTCATGTCTTTTTGTATTTCTTGTAACATGCTAAGTTTAGCCATAACTTCTAGCATGTCACCATTAGCTTGATAGGATGCATCGTGGCAATTACCAGTTAAACAAAATGCACTACCAATTGGTGGTTTAATTTTACGAATAGATATTTGACCATCTGGACAACTATATTTTTGTTCATAAATCCAACATTTATTTTGCTTGAACTCTTTACAACGAGATCCTACTTGAGTGCAACCTTTAGCACGCAGGGCACTACATTCGTCTTTAATCATTTTACAATGATAAATTTGTTTATATTGCCAATCATCTTTAAACACAGGATAACCATTAATATTACGAGTCTCAGCACCAACCGTTACAGCACGCTCAGCATATTGACATAAGCCTTGCTCTACTAAATCCTCAAATTGTTGGCAACCAGTCCATTCATCAATAGATTCACCCTCATAAGTAGTATGTTCTAAAGTGATATTCAAAGCGGTAGAATTTGTTCTCACGGTAAAATGATCACCGCCTTCTGAGATGCTTCCACTATTAATTTTAAATCCTTGAATACGATTGCAATCTATATTAAAAATTTCACCACTTAGACTATCTCTAGCAGTAAATCCTTTGCAAAATTGATCTTTAAATTGATCAATGGGTTTTGACAAACTAACAACATAACCAGTATGTTTATTACGTGTACCATACTCTGTGCTATGCCAAAAGTTGCCTTTCCTAACTACATAAGATTCTTGAGTATAAGTTGCACTAAAAGGCAAGTGATCAACCGTTAGCGTTACACTTTTAATTGGTACATTGACTGTGACTATACGATTTTCTAAACATTCGTAAGTTATGTCTTCACCTCCTTCATCACAAATTTTTTCGGTAGAACCTTCTGCGATGATCCCTTCTTGCTCATCAGTAACAGTTAAATCATCAACCACTTCTACTGATTTAAATAATGGATCGGTTTCCGGATCGATTTTAAATCTTGGTCGAGTGTTAGCTGTTTCTATTAAATTTTGCGCAACATCATTGTTGGCAAGTGCTGCTTGGGATTTTTCTTCTAGCAAACTGGGTTGTTCATACAAAGAAGCCTCACTCGTATTGCTCCCTGCAAATCCTGGTATTTCTGATAAATCAGCATTAACAATATGATCAGTTGTAACCTTTCCTTCCATAAAATTGTGAGCCTCGATTGCAGCCTCTTCCATCTCATTCGCCCAAACATTGATACTGATTAAAAAAATTAACAACCACCTCACCTTGCCTCCAATAGCTTAGTTTTGGCATACCCAAAAGATATGTTGCCAGCGAGCTGGTGATGAGTGTTACCAGCAATCGCCAAGATAGTTGGCACCCTTTCGATTTGATATTCTTTAAATAATTTAGGATTGATTTGGGCAACAACTTTAAGATCTTGTAATTTTGCAGCGGTTTTTTTAAAGCTACCTTCGATTAGTCTGCACATAACTAAAGTGGCATTTTGATTAAGCGACTCTAAATATAATGATTTAATTGATTCTGGCGGCATGCTGAGCGAGATAAAAATTAAATATTGATTTTGATCTGGTTTTATTTGCTCTGTTTTAAGATCTTGTTGGTAGCTACATGTTTTGCATTTGTTAAATTCTGGATCTAAATGATCTTCAGCATCTAATGACATCTTAGCAAGATCTTTCGTGTATGAATTTTCAAGCGATTTAATGAATTCTTGTTCTTCAATTGGAAGTTGCATATTTTCAATAGTACGAACTAATTGCAAAGCATCCTCTTCAACGCATGCCGTCGCTAGGTTGGTAATTAAAATCAATAAAAACCCTATAACAGACAACAATTTCTTTTTCTCCAAATCAAATAGCCAAAATCTTCACCTTTATAAGGGTATTCTTTATTAGCACCCCAAATACTTTCGGATCTACCAAGTGGATGGCAATTTTTAGTGTCAGGGATCGGATATAACATTTGGGTTTTATATTGGCTTTTGCGAATAATTGGCATTGGATATTTATCACATAAACCAGCTTCCCCCATATAACCCCACAACAAAGCCTCTCGATGTAATTTGGCGATCATTTTTTGTGTTACTAGCAAACTTGCTTGTACCCCACCAACATGGGCACTGATGCTACCAGTAAATGGATACAAACTACCTTGACAACCACCACACCAAAATAATGGATCTAACGGAAAACCAGAGGTAGCTGCCACGCAATCCGCAGCACATGCAGCTTGTGCAATTGGATTGGCAAATAGCACAACTTCTGGGTTAATAATAAAACTAGTTTCATCATCATCCCAAAATGGATCAAGTTCACTAATATAAGCTAGATCAAATGCGGTTTTTTCTAAACACATCAAATCCGTAAGCACTTCTAACCAATAAATCACTGGATAAATATACCAGTGCACTTGATAAAAACTGTGTTTTAATGAACGCTGACTACCACCACCACCCGTTGCAACTGAACCCCTACCATTTAAACTACTTCTATTAATCAGTTGCATACCACCTAGATTTACCATGCAATAAGGAGTACGAGTGACATCAACTAAACGTACTGGCTCCCAAAATGAGATCGGCACACCAGGAACAGGTACTGGGCTTGGTGGTCTTAGACAGGAACAAATTAATCGACGAGGATTTGGAGGATCTTCTCCTTTAGATGAAATATTCATGCCGCCCAACGTTATTGGAAATACGCAACTCCAACAAATGTCACTAATAGGGTTGGGAAATTTACCATGGCACTTAGCTTGCACTTCAAATGTTAAACTGAGCATAATGATCCAAATTGTTATAAAAAAATTATTTTTCATGGGTTAACAAAATTTCCTCAATTTGTAACATTTGCTCTTTTTGGCTAACTCTTGCCGGAATTTGCTTGATGCCAAATTTTTTAACTAATATGCCGTTTTGATCAAAATAAAATGTTCTTTCATGTTGTTCGCTTAATTTAAAAGGTGCACCACTGGTTAAAATAATTTTAGTGTTGCTGGAATTTTGTTTGATCGCCCAATCAACTTGCAACTCGTCATCACCATCAATCAAAACCATTGGTTTTGTAAGACTATGGATTGTTAATGGATTTATGATAGTGCCTTTTTTAGCGAACACTTGACCATTATGATCGGTTAAATCACGAGGAACACGTATTGATGGATTATATAGAAAGACTCTAGGCACTGTGGTTTTGACTACGTTTGCTACCGGATTTGGTCTTTTAATTTTCTTTATGATCTTTTGTTGAATATTAAGTTGATGCCGCTTAATTTCGCCGCTATCTTCTAGTGTTTTAAATTTGGTTTGAATAGCCTCTAATAAATCTTGTTCAATAATACCAAATGTTTCACCAAATGTACCAAGGTGATTAGCCGCAACGCTTGATGATCCAAATATTAAAATTAAGATTAATTTTTTCATGTTAAACCAGTGGGACAACCAGTCCCTGTAATTTGGATAATGGCACAAGCCCCAACTCTTGATATCTGGAATCAAAACTTTGTATATGTTCTGAATATAAAAACATGTATTCTTTCGGAATAGTTTGAGTAGGAGTTGCATGTAAACGCCTACCGTCAGACGTTACCCTGCGAGGTACCCCAATTTTAAAATCGTTAACAAACATTTGGTTGTTTTGATCGTACCAAATGCGATCACCCTCTACCCCAATGATTTTTTTAATAACTTTACCGTGATACCAATCGCTCCAGACAACAGTGTAATTATTGATCGCGGGTTTTATTGGCACAATCTGCAAAAAATAATGTTGCGATATAGAATCTGTTTCGCTGATTAAAAAACGAACTTGCTGACTGATGGCAAACACCAAACCAACAGATCCACAAAACCATATAAATGCTTTAAACAATTCTTTTTTACCAATATATTTTGTCAACATAAGATTGTTTTATCCTATTCTGATTTAAGTGCGTCTATAATATTAGATGTATAATCAACTGCCCCACCCCAAACCGCACCTTTTGCCAGCAAAATCAAGTTATGATCTTTTGCATAACGTGCCACAGAGTCTTTAATTTGCATAGCTAAAAGTTGTAATTTTTCTGGTGGTAATTTGCCATTAGGATACAGTGCTCCAATTTTTTGCGCTTGATTAGTAACTAAAAGTTGGCTATCAATAAATCCAATTTTAGGTTTTGGGTAAGTTTGTAATGTAATAACAGCTACACTTAAAACACACAACCATAATATGGTTCCTAATATTAAAACTTTATGTATGGCTTTTTGCACGTTCCCTCGCTTGTAACAATGTTTCTAAAACTTCGGTTAAACCTAAGCCTCGATCTCGCAATTCCTTAATGGCTGAGTAATCAGCGGCTTTTGATGAGTATAACAACCCTGAATATGGATCTAAAAGTAATCTGCCAATTGCAAATCCATGTGAACCATAAATCATAATTTCTGAATATTCACCGTGTTTGGTTTTAACTGATTTAAGTTGTGCCTCCATCATTGGAGTTAATGAGATCCGGCTGGTTTTTTTTAATTGCTCAATAGATTCTGATTTTTGCGATAACAAACACATCCAATCACTATTATCAAAAGCCGCTTGCGCCGCTGGTGTGGCAAACAAGTCATTAACCGATTGGGTACCAACCACTAGCGAACCATAATATCTACGTAACCGTCTAGCTAGGGTTTCGATAAACACGCCACTTTGAGTGCCACGCAGTAAATCCCAAGCTTCATCAAAAACTATAGTAAATGGTGTTTTGCGATCACCTAAAAATACCTGGTTGGTAACATTAATAATAAACATCTGCACAATAACTCCTTGCAGATCTTTGCGCTGTTTTAGTTCTTCAAGTTCAACCACAACTAATGGATTATTTAAATTAATATTAGATTTACCGTTAAAAAATCGTCCATAGCTGCCATCAATGGTAAATGGATATAACATGATACTTAAATCTTTAGCTTTTTGATCTGGGTAACTCGCAAGACATTCAGCCACGCGCGTAATATTTGCTTCTTGTCGATATTTATCCCACGCTTCTCTCGTTGCTTGCTCTAAAAGAGATCCCTCTAAATCGTCTACCCCTCTAGTAGGTGCTGCCATTAAAATAAGTACCGACTTTAACATAGCGAGTGCATCTTGGGTTACTTCAAGATCATCCATCGGTATGGTACTAAATGGATTTAAACAAAGTGGCGTTGCTGGTTTAAATTCAATAAACTGTCCCTTTAAAAATAGACAAGTGTTTTCGAAACTACGCCCAACATCCATAACAAATACTCGACCACCAAAACCAAGGGTTGTGGTCATTAACTCTTGCATAAACATAGATTTACCAGCACCAGAACGTCCTACCACGCATACATTATAATTACCAGCTTGGTTATCAAACGGGTACCAATTCATAAGTTGGCCACGCCTACCAGCTAATAACATGCCTGGCGTTATAGTACCTTTCCATTCGCCTTGCATTGGTAACAAATTAGCCGATTCGGTGGAAAGCGTAGTTTTTAGTTTTTTATGATGCAATAAAGAATTAACCCGATCTTGCGACCACATCATTGGCATACAGCTTAAAAATATTGGCAAATGAAAAAAGTTATTAGGACTAAGCTTCCATTCTTTACTAAAATATAAATTTAATAAAATTTGTTCACAGATGGCTAAATTTTTTTCTGCAGCAAACAAAATCACACTAAATTGGGTTTGCACAATCCGTTCGCCCTTGCCAATTTGCTCCCGAACAAAACTTAATTCCTCGGCTTCTCTTTGGATTGAAGGTAGATATTTACCAATTGGTGAATTTGCCTGCCGCTCAACGTAAGTAGCTTTAGTTAAAGCTTTAGCACGAGGCGCACCCTGTTTTGGAATGTGAACACCATAATGAATGATAAATGGGCAAGGAATTTGAGCAAAATCTCGATCTTCATCACCAATTAATTGCCCCATCGCATGTAACGACCAAACCGTTGGCATTTGCGTTGCCTGATAGGTGCGAATGTTAATTTTACCTTGATTTAAAACTAGCAAATCTTTACCAACAGCAATATGAGTGCCGATTTCGCTAATTTGCTCACTGATCTTTTGCAAATTATTCCAACGTTTTAAATATTGTTCGGTTTGATCAGGATCCATATTGATAATACGGCTTAAGGTGTTAATTAATTCATAAGCGCTCCATACCGCAACAGGTAGCCCTAACATCTCTAATGTAGTTTTGAGTTGATTTTTTAATTGGTTGATATTTTCTAAAATAACTGGGTTATTGGCAGTTTGTTGAGAAAAACTAATCAAGCACCTAAAATTACGTAAACTATATGGTGAATTAGGAGATTTAAAGGCGAAATTCTTTAAATGCTGAATTCGCATTTTAGCAATAGAATGCATAATAGAATTGGAGCGCAACTCTTCCCAACGATCTAAGCAACCATCTATATTAGGATCAGCATATAACATGATTTGCAAACTACTGCCTTCCGGCAATAGGTGTTGGAATAATCCACTTATTTCTTTTTGCATTTCTTCAGATGAACCAACCAAGAGTGGAGTTTCTAAAACAAAGCCAATACTTTCCAGATTAAAAAATAATTGATATTTTGGATCGTAATGTTCATAAGGAAAAAAATCAGCAATCAGATCAAATTGATTTAAATGATCATATAATTCATCGAACCTGGACTGGGGTTTAGAGCCAAAATCCTTTTCTCCAAAAAATTTAAACAGTTTTTCACCACATTTTGCTAACATATCTCTTCCTTATGAAACTTGCCAAAATCCCGATCTTAAAACCGTATGCACAACTGATCCTTCATGAAAATGCCCTTGCTCATCTTGGCGTGGCGCCAGCCAAATTCTTAAATGTTCTTCAGTAACTCGTTTAACAATCACATTATCTAAACTAATAACATCTTCTTTGATCGAGATCGCAGAGTTTTGTTTGGTAGTAGAAGCTTTAACAGATCCATTTAGCTTGCCGTCATTCAGCATAGTATTAACTTCAGTAATCGAACGACAACCAACACCACCTGCATATTTACAATCAAAAGTTTCACGAGTCGTTGAACACCCAGTTAAAATTAAGCATAACCATATTGTTATATTTTGTTTAATCATCTGTTAGTTCCTTCATTTTTGAATAAATTAATCTAAGCCTTTAGTGTCCACAATATTTTGCACTTGTTGAGATCTCTTTTGATCCCGAATTTTACTTAAAGCTTGGCGTGCACTGCTATCCGCAAAATCCATCCCTTGAGTAAAGACTAAATCCACACGGCGACCTGCGGCCACTTGAATTACTGGCTGCATTTGCTCAGCTCTTTTAATATAAAAATCCGCATATTTATCCAACGCGCCGCCCATACCATTAGCCGCACTTTGCTTAAAGATTTCATTAGTATCTAAAGCATTATTTTGGGCAAGCCCCGTCATTGGTGAAAACGTAATCGGAGTTTTAGCTTGTCCTAAAAATTTACCAATGTTACTAAAGAACCCACCAACCATAGCATTTCGCATACTCTCGCCTGCTCTATCTACGACTGCTCCCCTAACGCCAGCTCTACCATCTTCACCTGCCACGTAACCTTGAATACTGATCTCAATTACTTCTCCGGTTTTGCGCTCTACACAGCCTAATTTTTCCAGCCGCATAAAAACTCGTTCACTTGATAGATCGCCGTAAGACGCAGCCAAGACATGACACCCTTCTAAATCAGACTTAAAGCGGCGCGGCAAGGTACCAGGATCGGTTAAACGCAGTAAAATTGGTCGTGGATCACTAGATGCCTGAATTGAAGTACTAGCATCCACGCCGCCCAATAAAATCGCTTCAGCAAAAGCACCAGCTGGGATTGTGTTATCGGTCGTTTTTAATGGCTTAGCATTTAATCCTCTTGATAAACTGATCTTGGTTAACTCTTTAGATCTAAAGCTTGCAGGGATCACGGCAAAACTTGACATTGCTGCATCATTTGCAATTAATGGCAAATCGCTAATGTTTTCAGCTTTCGTAGTGTTATAGATCTTAGCCAAATCTTGTTTTAAATTATCAACTGCTGGCATACTACTTGAAAATGATTCTTCTTTTTTAGTGTTTAATTTCAGTAATTGTTCTAAAGTTTGCTCCATAGCCTCTAAGCGTTTTTGGGTAATTTCAGCTTTAGCAGTAAAATCATGCACCCAAACTTCTTGAGGATTGATCCTGCTAGCACCTGTGTTTAATTGTTTTGGAGAATGCGTTATTTTAGTATTAAAAACTTTTTTAGAACCTAAAATAAAACTAGTAACGAAACATAAAGTTACGCTAAGCACAATAATTATGCTCCACAACAATAAATGCTGTTGCTTTTTAATTTTTTCCAACATGTTAATTTGATCCCAAAATATACAAATAAGTTTTTTCGTTTGGTGATAACAAACGCTTTTGCAGACTTAAGGCTAAATCGCCATTTTTAAAAAAGGTTTTTTCTTGCAATTCTTGAAAATTTTTAGAATTATTTTTAATCAACCATACTCCAACAAGATATGATCCTGCTTGATAACTTTTTACGTAATGCAGATTAAACCCAGCAATTTTTCTACTTGGGGTGATCCTGGTTTCCACAACAGCTAATTCTCCTAATACCGCTTGCTTCATAATTTGGATCTGTTGTTCTTGTTGGGTGGCATTACGTGAACTAAAACCTGGGATCAAAGCGTCCGCCCCTTTATAATTCTCTGTAGCATGTGTTTGTGGTTTAAGGATCAAGGTGCTGGCCTTTAGTGGACTAGGAGTTAGAGTTAAATCTTGAGTTATGCCATTTTCGGTAATTAAAGTAATGCTTAATGGCTTGTCACCATTGTCAGCAGTTGGTTTAATAAAGATCTGCCCGGTATGTTCATCGGTTTGTACCACAAAAGTTCCTTCATCCCCAAAGACATTTACAATCCGATCATTAACTATCGTGATCCGATTCATATATTCTGAGGCAATCTTAGCAGAGAGTCTCTTATGTTCAGTGATATTTAAAATGTTACTTGTAGCATATTGAAGTGCCGCCTTTGGTGGTAACACAGGCTCTAATTCACTAAACACCGAAGTGGATGCTATTAATACAATGATCGGGAAAATATAGAATAAAGTTTTTTTAAGACACTTCATCATCACTCCTTTGTTCAGATTTAATCATTTGAAACGACTCTAAAAACAACCGACCTTTTTTGTGAGAAAAACTAACTCGATATGTTTCTTGAAACTGCGATACTTTTTTAGCTCCAACATAACTTGCTAAAAAACCACTAACATCAATCGATAATGGCTCCACCATTTCGATTGTACTTGGCGTAAATTGCAGGCTTAATTGTTGTTTTTTTAAACGCTTTAGATCTTGTAATAATTTCGCTTTAAAATCACCATACGATCCTGGCAAAACATAGCGCAACAAGATTTCACCTTGCGGCAATATATTGGCTTCAGTTACATCTAACATTAAATGACTAAAAAATAGTGCCATTTCTTCTAGGTAACTATTAGAAAATCTGTCGCCTTCAATCCAATAACTTTGTTTTAATTCCGGTGGGCTTAAAATTATTCTTTCTTTTTTAAAAAACAACAATAATGTTTGCAACAAAATAATGACTAAAAATATAACAGCGAGGCCAGCAATAATATTTCTTTGCACATTAAGATAAGTTAATCTTTTTTGATAAAGAGTAAATTTCATAAACTATCCTATATACTCACGAGCGCAAGAAGGCATTAATGACTTAAACCTACGATCTTGTGGTAGAAACCAATACTTAACTGCTTGAAATTGACCTTTACCAAAATGCTGTTGATATTTTTTACTTAGCCAAAAACTAAAAACACTGATGGTTAAACCTAAAATCACCTGGTTAATAATTAACCCAACAAAGCATGGCACAATCAGCATTAATAGCTCGCCAGTTGTCCAAAATAATATTTTAAGTGGGGTATCGATATGGTTTAACACAATATGTCTTTTCATTTGCATATTGTTTCCTTAAATCAATGCGCCTGCGGCACCAGTTCCTAGATATGCATCATATAAATGAATGCCAGCCGTAAGACCAGCTCCTATGCCAAATGGAGTTAAACTTCCTCTAAAAGCTGAAAGTATGATCCCGGATGTTGCGGCACAAATTTTAACTACCATCATCCAACCGCCAAATATTTCTGATTTTAATGCTGCAACTGGTGCTTGCAGTTCAGCAACCGTTATAGCCCAGGTGGGGTCGGTAAAAAATACCGATAAGATTAAGGTTGAAAACATAGCCAACAACATCTTTCGGTGATGATTGGATTGTGCGTTAATTGTTCGATAGTTCATAAACAAACACTCCTTGTATAATTTAATAATTTTGTGGCAGTTAATTATTCCTTGATTACAATATTTTTTACGGACTAATAGATGGAGCCAACAACCTAACCACTGGAGTAGATGATGCTTGTTGCGGTACTTCATCATTCACGGTTAGCGGCAAAGTTAAATAATGTGAAAATAGTGGCAGATGAAAAGATCTGTTTTCTGTTATAACTTCATTTGTATGATCATGAACATGTTGAACTTCCAGTGGGCGCACCTCTGATCTCACAGTTTTATAGTAATTTCTTGTTTGCCAATATATAGTTGCCAGCTCTTGATCTAGGGCACGAAAGATCTGCTGCATTGCAACGACTGCTGTTTTATGATCTTGTTTAGCTTGGTACTTTATGCCTTCTAATTCGTCAATTAAAGCAGTTGCCATTTGCTGGCCATTAATTATTGCAGCCTCATTGGTTTGTCTTGCTTCTTGTGTTACAGATCTCCACCATGCCTCCAACTCCCCCATTACATTATCAATGATCAGGGGATCATGTTGTCTTATATACCCAAACAATCGAACATGCTGTCTATTGGTAGTTTGTAGCGTGCTTAATATGGCACAAGAATGCTTTTGTTTGGTTAATCGTATGATCTCCTGTAAATCACTGTTAACTTTATTCTTGAGCCGGAGTAAATTTAAGCCTGCTTGTTCTTGTTGTCCCGCAGCCAATTGTTGCTTTTCACTTAAAGTATGATCAGCGTTATTGGACATTTCTAAACACGTGATTAATCGCTCATCAATTTGATTTTGTAGTTGTTGTAAGATGGTTATGAATGTTTCAAATTCTAATTGAGTCACTGGTTTTATAGTCACTAAGTTTTCTAGACATATCTCTTGCATTTTTTTTAGCCTGGCTATTAAATTTTTACCTGCCAAATTGGATCGCTTTTTTATGCTGTCCAATTCTTCATCACGACTAACTTGTAATTTTTTTAGATCTGCGGCTGCGGTTTCGCAAGTTAATTGAGTTCTGCTTTTGATTGCTGCTAATTCTTCGTTACATTGAATTTGTAGTTGAGTAATTTCTGTTACGTTTGCTTGCCAATCTTGGTCTAGTTGTTTAAGTGGGTTGGTTGGTAGAATTTGATTTTCGTGTGGCATAAATGTTATTCCTTTAACCTGTTATAAAAAATTATCTTAATTAGTCTTACAATCTCTCATTGCTAAAAGCCCTAACTTCTGTTTGTTGTATCGAATGTAAGAGGTTCCATATTAGTTTTCAGTTTTAATAACTAACTTTGTTGAGCAAAAATATTGCAATTCAAAGAACAGTCTTAGTGTAATCAATTTTTTCGGCATGTGCAACTTTAAAGTTACACGCGCGTTTAAAATGATTTACAGTTATCTGATACTTAGTAAATCATGAATAAAAAACTAGCATCATTTATAGAACCATGCTAAATAAACATGAAACTTTAAACTTTTACTGTTGTGGGAATTTAATTTTGACTAAATCACCAATAGATCTACAAACAAGAATTCGTGATGGATTTTCCAAACGACTAATTTACATATTAAAAAAACGAGGATATACCTCAACAAAAGCACATAGTGGCGTTAGCGCAAAAGCAGTTTCCGAAGCTTTGGGATGTTCTTTTACTATGGCTAGAAAATATCTTGCCGGCCAGTCTTTACCAGAAAATAAAACTATGGAGGTGTTATCTCATTGGCTTAATGTAGATGTTTGGTGGCTGCTTTATGGAGATAAAGATTCGCCAGCCATTACTGGCGTTGATAAAGGTCTTTTAGCTGATATATTAAAAACATCCAAACATGTTTTAATCCAACATCAACAAAATTGGGATTATATAGTAGATAGTATTCTAAAAATTTATGACAATATTTCTGAACTAGAAGGTACCAAAGAAAACAAAAAAAATTCTATACAACTTATGCTAGATTTTCTAACTAAAAGTCTACCTCTTTCAAATTAATTTTCAGTATATGTTATTGTTTTTAGATTAGACATTCTCTCTGGAAACAAAACACCATCAAGATGATCTAGTTCGTGTTGAATAATTCTCGCTTCGAATCCATCTGCTGTTCTTTCTAGCAATTCACCATTTATAGTTTGAGCTTTAAATTTTATACTGGTTGATCTGGAAACCATGCCTCTAATGTTAGGTATACTTAAACAACCCTCATAGAAGTCATTTATCTCTTTAGAAAAAAAATAAATTTCAGGGTTAATTAAAACAGTTTTTTCGATTGGTTTAACATCAGGATAACGTGAGTTTTTACTAAATCCATACGCGAAAATTCGCCACCCCTCCCCTATTTGCGGTGCAGCAATTCCGACTCCATGATAATGTTCTAAATTAAAAAACAAATGTTCGATCAATTCATTTAATTCTTTCGTCCCAAAATTAGTAACCACCTTAGATGGTGATTTTAAAATTGAATTGCCCGCCTTGATTATTGTTGCTGCTTGCATATTTGTTCTATACCTTCTAACGACAGCTGTGATTTCAAACATCGTAATTTGTTGTCTTTATAATAAGTAATATATAAAATTACTATTCCTATCATACTAGATAAAGAGAGATATATCCCTGGTGAAAGCTTGTTCCCAGAAAACTCAATCAAAGCAATAGATATGATAGGAACTGTGCTGCCAAAAACTGCCATGCTAGTATTAAACACAAAAGAAACACCAGTATATCTTCTGTGTACTGGAAAAACCTTTAATAATACTCCAAACATTGGCGCAGCTATAAATGACACCACAACACCAAAACAAAACTGCCCTAAAATAATAAACACTGGTTGACCACAAGATAATAATGCAAAAACAGGACATCCAATTATTAAACAAGCAATTAACCCTGTTAATAATATTTTTTCATGCCCAACATGATCAGACAATTTACCAACAACAGGTACTAAACCTGAGATAAAACATAAAGATATACTCGATAAAAGTAAACTTTTTTTCAAGCACACACCTATAGTATCTGTTAAATAATTAGGCAAATAAATAGTATACATATATATCGGAACAGCTAATGACATCACCAACAAAATCATTAGTAGTGCATCCTTCCATTGCTTGCTAAAAGTATCATAGACGGGACGTTCACTTAGCTTGTTACTGTTTTTTGCTATCTTAAACTCCAAGGACTCTTCACCGTTTATACGTAAAAGTAAAGATAGAGTTCCCAATATAATTGACAATAAAAACGGTATCCTCCACCCAAAATCATGCATCGATTGTTCAGGCAAGCAAGAAGAAACAATAAAACAAACCAGCGAGCCCAATAAAACACCAAAGTATGAACTAGCAAGCACTAATGAACCAATAAATCCATTCTTGTTGGTTCCAAGATTTTCTGACAAATATACTGCTACTCCACTTTGCTCACCACTAACTGCAAACCCTTGAATCAACCTACAAATAATTAACAATACTGGTGCTAACAATTTTATTGAACTATAAGTTGGCAAAAGGCCGATACATGCTGTTGCTATTGTAATAATTAAGATCGATTGTACTAAAGCAATTTTCCTGCCGCATTTATCTCCAACATAACCAAAAATCATTGCTCCAATCGGTCTTGTAAGATATCCACTAGCAAATACGCTAAACATTAACAACTTGGAGATAAACTGATTGTTGTGTGGAAAAAAATTTATAGCAATATATTTGGACAAATATGCATATATAATGAAATCAAAAAACTCCATTATATTTCCCATTAAAGCCCCAATAATAAACCACCTTTTGGTTTTAAAGTTCCCCATACAAATTTAACTCCTGTTGTTGGGGAAATTGTTTTTTTTAGGTATAGTTGGCGGTTGATATCCAGCAGAATATTGTTCGTAAATAGATTTTATTTCTGAATAACAATAATCTCCCATATCAACAAATGTGTTTTTATATCTTTCTATAACTTTTTTTATTTCAGGATCATTTTCCTTAGTTGCAAAAGAATATAACAAGTAAAAATTTTCTATTTCTTTTACAAATACAAATCCAAAATGCAAATTGTTTTTAACTTCTTTCTCTATTTTAAGAACAGATCTCATTGTGGGAGAATAACAATCATCCCACCAATAAAATGATTTGTTTTCGTAAGTGTTTGGATGTATTGATGAATCATATAGCCAAAGATCACTATTACACACGTTGATTCCCGTGTGCGGAGTGGAAGACAAAAAAACCATTTCGCCAGATGGATTAACAATGTTAATGGATAAATGATCAATTGCATTTAATCCTAATACTGCTGAATAGGCTTTTTTAATACATTTATACTCATAAAGAGATATTGATAAAATATCTTTATGTAACTTAGGTAATCGATGATTGTGCTGTTTAAAAGAACCAGCAGTTGCGTTATCTTGCATAATATCCATATATATCTTGTTCCTAAAACCTAAACACCTATTATTTAGTCGCTAGTGTAATATTTATTAAATGTTACATAAAAAATATAACTAAAAATGTCACCACAAGCAAATCATGACATTAACGCCAGGTCTAAAATCTATATAGTATAGGTTGGCAAAACATGTTTACACTAACAAATTTTGCGACCTAACTAGCTCGATTAATTTATAATTATCCATTACTCCTGTCTTAAGTTTTATAGAATCAATATGTTTTCTAGCTGTAACAGGAGAGATCTTTAAAATTTTTCCAATCTGTTTATAGGGCATGTTTTGAGACAGGTGGTATAAACATAATAATTCTTTATGAGAAATATATACATTTTCCAAAGCACCACTTAAAAAATAACGTTTAATGTTAGCCTGTGCATAAAGATTTAACGATTGATTTGAATTTTCACCCAATACTTTGGCAGAAGAAAATACTCCTTTAAACTCTCCATAGGCTTCATTATTTATTATATCTGCTCCTTTTAAGCTGTTTTGAAAACAATTTATAAAACCCAAAAAAACATTTTGATCATTTAAAAATAAAGAACACAATTCTTCGTTGTTGTTGGCTCCAACAAATGCCCAGGTTTGTATTGCTTTTTCTGTTCTTCTTATAACAGTTAATCCATTGCGCAAATTAATATCATGTAATGCTATCCCAACCTGATCGGTAGGATTGTTTGGCCAAATAAAAAAATGATTATTATTTAACTTTGCCTGATGCATTGAGGTATAAAAACAATCACTAAATTTTCCCAAATTTAAGAAAACATCAGCCATGTTCTGCTGGTTAGATAAAAATCTTGCTTTATTTTGGTTTGCCAACAATTCAATGTAAACAAATTTTTTAATGGGATACTTAATAATCAGAGGTTTCAGAGTCTCTTGTACAAAAGATGTATTTTCATTATGAAACGCTACTGCTTGGTTGTTGTTATTGCTCACAAGATAACATCTCCATCTGTTTAGGATCAAATGGTGGAGTGCAAGATATAAACATAGTACAACCCATTCCTTGTAATGTATGCATTTTTCCTGGGGATACAATGTACATATCTCTCTCATTTAATTCATGCATTTTATCGTCTTCTTTTATAACAAGCTTACCAGAAACAACAAAAAACAATTCAGTAAATGTTTTATTAATTTTTGGACCAAAAACACCATCAAGTTCCGCTATAGCACCATCCATAGGCAAGTTGTGTGGTTTATGACACATTTCATAGACAGTTAAATTATTATTAATTTCCTTTTTGTTTGCATTAGCCCATAAAAATCGCATTAAACACTCCAAATAATTCAACAACAAAAATATTACATATAAAACTCTTCTCTCAAAAAACTACAAAACAAGAATATTAAATTTATCATAATAACAATCAATTAACTAATACAGCATTTAATCGGTAACTTTGTTTGTTGCTTCACCTTTGCTGAAAATTTGCTTGCATTTTTGTAGTAAAATTATAATATTAAATGATAATATAAAAAAACCAGCAAACAAGTACCCTTCTCACTAAAATTTTAATTTCACACTAACGAGATCTGTCGAGAATTTGTATAAACATTATAAAAAGATCACTGTTTATAAAGTTTTCATCTAAAAATTTTATATTGCGATACTCCATATGCGTTTTAAACATGGGAAATTTAAATATTGCCTTATCAAAACACTTTATCTTTTCTTGATCAGTTAAACCATTAAACCAAAACATATTTTCTTCCTTAGATAAACGCTGCGTTTCTAAAGTTTCTTTAATCTCCATGATGCCAGAAAATGGTTCTGATTTAACTTTTGGATCACACCAATTCTCTTTAATTGCTTTATTTAAAAAAGCAATTGGATTTTTAATGGCCACTGTTGAGTTTTTTATTAAATTTAATTTCTCTTTAATATAATTTTCTCCGTGTTGCACAATCCACGACTTCATCTTCGTGTTAGAAACCCCATACATCTTCATGGTTTCAGTAAAACTGTTATTAGCTGTTTCTTGAAAAATTTTTTCTTCCACACACGATTTTTTATTGCTAACACATAATTTTATTAATGAGACTACTCGGCCAAACCTCTTTGTTTCGCATATAACATCTACATTTGAAACCTTATTCACTTCTTGTACGGCTGGCTGTAACACTCTTCGATTAAAATCTCTAAAAATTTTATATTGTGATGTTTTTACTCCCATTAGTTTTCTAAAGGCTTCGATATCAATCCACCCTGTAGTTCCACAATTAAGATAGCTCAAACAATTTTCATATAAACTAATTGAATATGCAGATCTAAATTTACTTTGAACACAGAGGCTAATTTTGCTATAAAAAGATGGTTGATAAAAAAGATCTCTAAGAATTTCACTGTATTCGTATTTAATTAACGTTCCATTAATCTGAACCGAAGAAAGCAAGGTACAAGCCCTCCAGTTTTCTTTAGAATCAAACAACTTATCGTCTTTTGGTTTAACGTTTGGATTTTCTTTTTTTGCAACATCCCATTCAATTATAGTTAACATAAGCTGTTTGATAGCCTGTTTTAATTTCTGATAGTCATTGGTTTTTAACGATAAAAGATTTAACAATTGAGTAATAGTTATTGCATGAATATTTTGGGTGACCAAATTTGGATAAGCATTATAAAGAAGAACATTTGCAATTTTTCTTTCCAACAGAGACATTTCACTATACGAACGTATAGCTGCATTATGCTTTTTGATATATTTATCATCTTGTTTTTCTTTTATACTTACAGCATTCATAATACAGAAACTATTTTAAAAATTATTTTTAATGATATCTTCTATTTCGCTTATTAATTTTGTCAATTTTAATTTAGAAAATTTTGAATTAAAAGTCAAAATTGATTTACCCTGTTTGGACTGTGTGATTTTACAAACAGGCTGCCCCTCTTTTGAATATAATATTTTAGAGAATGATTCGGTTAAGGATAACTGTTGTGCTGTCATAACTTTTCCGTGATTGATCTTACCGTATAAAAGTGCTTGTATAATGTCTTCTATCGTTATTGGAGTTGTTTTATTCAACAATGTGTTTATTATTGATTGTATTTTTGTTTCGTTGCCTGTTAGACATTTGGTTAATTCTAGTCCATGTTTTACAGATAGATTTTTTGGTCCAGAGATAGCTGAGATTACTTCTGTTGGAATTTTTGTTAAAGATAAAATTTTGTTTAACCAACTTCTTGTTATGCCTAATTTTTCTGCCAATTCATTTTGATTTTTAAATACTCCACTTTCTATCCAATATTTGTAAGCTTTTGCTGCCTCATAAGGAGACAAATCTTCTCTTCCAGCATTTTCAGCATCCATAAAAAGAAGCGCATCATTATCATCTAAATCAGCTTCTAAGATCTTGATGTTTATTCCCAGCGAGGAACATACATATAACCTTCTACTTCCATAAATAATTTCATGAGTAAAATTAGGATCGTTTTTTATAGGTCTAGCCATTACAGGAATTAATTGGCCTTGTGCCTTTATTTTATCCTTTAAATCTTCTGTGTTTTTGTCATCTAAAAATTCTTGTAATCTAATGTTTCCTTTCCAAACTCTACACTTTTTTACGTCTACTACTTTAGGAACGAACTTGATTTTTTTCTTGGAGGGTAGCTCAAATATCAAAGATTTTCCTGTTTTTTCACCAAGAAAAATATTTTTATTGCTAAATTCTATATTATGCTCAAAACTTTCTGGAAGTTTATCTAAAAATCTTCCAACTGCTGTTTTTGGTTTGATTTTGTCCATCTAAAACACCCCTTCTGCTACAAGATTTTTTGCGTAAGATGGCCACGTACTTAAGATCGTTTTTTCTAGTTCTTTATTGACTCTATCAAGAATTCCTATTGCTCGCAAATAAGTTTGCTTAACTTTCACATCTGTAACCTCATAAACAGTTTTAAGATCTTGGCTAGCCCTGGGAATTTCTGCTGTATTGCTAAAGATATTGCTCATAACAAGATCTCCTCCAAATACTTGCTTAATTACTTTTACGAAAGTTTTAGATTCCTCGCTACCATCAAATTTTGTTATAAGGAGTTTTAAAAATTTAAATTCTCTATCTCCCAAGTTATCTGCCACCTCTCTCAACATTGAGAAAAATTCAAGAGTAGAAGAAAAATCTGCAAATAGAGGAGGAATAGGTACCACTAAACCATCTGCAGCATAAATAACATTCATTGATATAATACCCAACGATGGCGGAGCGTCTATTACTACTACATCATACGCATGTTTTACTGTTTCCAATCCCTCTTTCAGTAAAGTATAAAAATCTCGTCCCATAGAGCCTGTTGTAACTCTAATTGGCACTAATATTTCAGCATCATATAAACCTAAATTAGCTGGAATTAAATCCAATCCTTCCCAATAAGTGTTTATGATTGAATTTGATAAAGAACTTACGTCTCCAATTAAAAAAGGAGCTATTGTTGCTAATTCTTTTTCTATGTTATCAGGAATTATACCAAAAAATTGAGTTGAAGTTGCTTGGCTATCTGTGTCTACAAACAGTACTTTATATCCCTCTAACGCTAAGTGTTGTGCGAAATGCAAGCTTGCAGTTGATTTGTATACTCCACCCTTAAAATTAATGAACGCAACTGTAGTAGGATCATCACCATCTTTTCTTCCGGGTCTTGTACCAAAATAATCTCTACATTCATTGATTTCTTTTAGAGTAAACATTCGTCGTTTTGATTTTTCATCAGTTTCAGCCTTGCTTATTTTACCAGCAATTTCAGCTTTTCTTATTGCTTCGGTTGAAACACCAACTAATTTTGCGGTTTCAGCTAAAGTAAAAACTCTATGCAGTCTTTTAATTTGATCTGGAGTAAAATTTGTTTCTCTAATAACATCAAATACTCTCTTTCCATTATTAATACATATATCTAAAATGTTTTTTAATTTTTTCATTGTTTCCAACTTTTTGGTAATGTTATTACTTTGTTGAATATACAATAGCACCACAGTTGGCCAATTTCAAGTTATAATCAGATTTTCGGCCAACTTTGCAACATGATCACACACAGTGTGTTTGTTGTTTACAATTTGTTTAATTTGTTTACATAAGAAAACGTCCTGATTTTTACTGGGTTTTTGTTGTTCTGCGTGACAGTTTGGGGGGTTGTTGTGACAGTTTGGGGAAACGTGAGTGACGGTTTAGGTAGATCTGCGTGACAGTTTAGGGAAACATCCGTTACCTAAATTGTCACACCTGTTGGAAATATAGCGTGAATGTAATAGTGAGTTATGTTTAAGATAAATGTTTGGCTGCTATTTTAAGAAACCTTTCTTTATTCCCAGCATATTTAATTAGGATATTAAGGCTAATTGTTTGGGTGATTCTTAATAACATTATAACTATCGTTTCAAAACCATTGTTTTCAGGTTGGAGAAATTGTTTCATCATACAACACCTGTGTAGTCAGTACACACAAGCTGTATAAAAATTTGTTAACGTGGATTTGAGCGTTGTTTTTTATATTTCACTGCAACATCAACAAAATTTGCTCAAGATGACAGCGGTGAATTTGATTCCAAATAAACAATCATGAAATGTATGGATGTCGATGATTGTTTGGTGAGGATTTGTTATTAGCTTCGTTATCTCGTTTTGGAGAATACGGTAAGCTGAAAATGGTGGAATGTATAGTCGCGACAGGTGGGTGGGGACACTCCAGCTTTTAAAGTTCCAATTTTGGTTGCTAATGGTGTTTATTATGCATGGTTAAGTAGATTAAGGTGTTTTTGGTTCGCTATTGCTGCGGTTTAACAAGCTTAAATGTAGACATAAAAAATTAAAGAGCTTTTAACATAACGTATGTGTAGTCACTACACATACGTTATGTTAAGCAATATAATATGCAAAAAGCCAGGATTTGAGTTAAAACAGATTCCCCCAATCTGTCACATAATGATTAACAAAAATTAGTTAATCAAGGTGAGCGTGATGGTTATTGTCCCGCGTGCTGAAAGTGTTTGGTTTTGGGCTGCTAATAGCGTTTTCAAGCTGGTTCGCTATTGCGGCTTAACAAGCTTAAATATAGATATAAAAAATTAAAGAGCTTTTAATTGAACGTGTGTGTAGTGACTACACATACGTTATGTTAAGCAATATAATTAAGTCAAAAGTTAGGATTTGAGTTAAAACAAGCCCCCAATCTGTCACATAATGCTTAACAAAAAGTATACTCACATTATTTTAAAAAAGCCTCAAATAAAGGGTGGCAACTTTCGTTCATAATCGTGATAGTCGACTTGATTTAATGCTTCAATTAACTATTAGTTATTCACAAAATCATTGGATAGAGTTGTGGGTAACTAATGTTTTTGCTGATTTTTTCAACATTTTTCTGCTTGTTCATTTTTTGCTCACCAGCAACTGGTTATTTATAGCCAATGAATCAAAAAATCGGTTAGTTATACAACCTTTGTGCGTAATAGATCGTTAGTAGGGCAGGGTGGCGTGGGGGGTTAATAGTCTAAAATTACACTGCTATACGAGCTAAACCCTTAATTTATAGAGCTTTTTGGTTGATTTCATTTATAGGTAAAATTTAATCGCTGTTTGGGATGATTGATCTGATAATTAATCTTACCAGAAATGCCGTCATAACATAATAGAGTGTTCAGTGGCGGTTCAAATGAATATACTTAATTTTACATGTACGTTAATAATAGGCTAATAAACCATACAAAATAAGTATAAAGTTTATTTATACTTTAATGGCTGTTAGGTTTGTGGTGTATATTGCTAGTTTTATAATGGGTATTAAATACTTCAGGATGTTGAGCTGCAATTTGTAATAGCGATCTAGCTGCACCTCGTGGTGATCTGCGGCCTTGCTCCCAGTCTTGTAAGGTTTTAATACTAACCCCTAAAAATGCCGCAAAACCCATTTGCGATAGGTGGAGTTGATCGCGTAAATGCTTGATATCATCAGGTGCATTGATAGTTATAATTTTACCTTTACCGCCCTTAATATCGCGGATCCCTTGTAATAATTCTTGTCCTATATCTCGTTTTTTAGTCATAATCTAACTCCTTCCGTAGTTCTTTTAGTACTTTTATTGGAATATTAGCCTGTTCATTTTTAGCATATACCGTTAGTAACCAAATTTGACCTTGGTTAGTTTTATAATAATAAATTACTCTGATCCCACCTCGTTTACCTTTGCCAGCCACTTTCCATCTAATTTTTCTTAAGCCGCCGCTTTGAGGAATAAGATCACCTTTTTCTGGATGTTGCATTAAGTACCATTGCAAAGCAGAGTATTCCAAGTCATCCAGGTACTCTTTAATTAACTTAGAAAACGTTGGTGCTTCAATAAATTCCATAGCTTAAGTATACGGCAATGCCGGACAAGATGTCAATATTTTGCGATTAATTTCTAATTGCTGATAATCGTGATTATCGGAAGTTACTTGTATATTCTATACTTTTATTACGTAATGATTTGATTTGTCATAACAATAATGTTAAAATTATATCTTTTTCAAAGTATAATAATTAGAATAACATATTTGTTTTTTTTTAATAATTATACGCAATAAACAATATTAAAGGTTGATAAGGGTATGCCAAAAATCACAATAGATGGTAAAGAAGTAGATATTTCAGAGGATCTCTTTAATGCACTAATCAACGAGGGTAGACGTAAAGAGTTGGAAGACTTTTCTTTAGATTATGCTAAGAAGAAGAAACAAAAAACAGGTTCAAGCACAGCAGATGATAACGAACCTCTTTCCCAGTCTCGGGACTTATTTTTTTCTCCAGCAGTGACCACCCCTGGAAGAAGTTCAATGGGTTCTATTAGTAGCCAACAATCTACTTTACAATCTATTGCTGCTCAGATTAGCAAAAGTATATTACTTAGATTTGAAATTGATGAAGACAATAAGATTAAAATAATAACAAATAGAGAACAGCGACCAAATACTGATATTGCTGGCTCTCAAGGAGATCATGTAACTGCATACATTACATTGTTGCAGGCAATTTGTAGCATGTTAGATGGTGAAGATGTACATGAAGCTCCTAAAATGCTATTTGATGTAACTAAATGTTTTTTGGGTAATGCTGATATTATGTTAAAAGGCAATCAAGGTCGACTAATTTCATTTGAAGAAAAGCTTACGGAAATTAAAACACTTTTTTTCCCTAGGGAAATAAGGAAAGATTTAACTAAATATTTAAGAATAATTAGAGAGATAAAACCTGAAAGCATACCAGATAATGCCAAATTTAAAGAAGCCATAGAGTTTTTATCAAAACAGGAAGGTGGTATTTTATTATTAAACATAAATCAATTAAGAGACTGTATAAAACGTAGCAATCAATCAATATTTGCTCAATTGGTTGTAGAAGTGGGAGAGAAATTTTTAGAAAAGTACAATACATTGTCAACTGCTGCTTTTCCGAAGTTGCGAATAGTTAAAGATCAATCTGGAAAACTTCTAGAAGGAAGTAATGAAGGAAATCGGGTAAAGGGTGCTATGAAGTATTTAAGATTAATCAATAAACTTATAGCTCTAAAGAATGTTCTTAATATTGCTAGTAAAAAAGAAGACAAGATTGAATTAATGGACGAATTTATAGAACAATGTGAAAATATAATTAAGACTTCAAAGCCTAATATCAAATATGATGAGGCTGTTAATACAGATTTTCAGAAATTTTTAAATTTATCTTTTAGTTCTACGCAGGAAGTAGCGTTAAAAAGAAATCCTGACGATTTGTTAAAGTACCTAGAAAGTACAGATCTAGTTAATATCAATGCTGAACAAATAGGTAGGTGGTTTAATGATTTATTTGATTTTAAACAAAAAAATATAGTTAAAGCTGAAGCAGGTGAACCAGATGGTTTAGTGACTAATGTTGGTGGTGAAAAAAAAATAGCATTAGAGAGTCCAGAAAAAACGCTATCTGAAGTAACGGCTAGACATATAAATTTTATGTTTATAGCATTTAAACATTTATATGATTTACCTAATGAATCTAAGAGAGGGATAATAGATAAGTTTATAGAAAGAGTTATGTCTACTTCTTTGGATGCAAAAAAAGATAATTCGCAAGGTTGGGGGGAATATAGTATTCCTGGTTTATTCGGAGAACCTAATATTAATTTAACGACAAATATTTTAGCTGATGGTGTAAAAGAATTATGTGATATATACAAAAATATATGCATATCACGTCATAGTGTTAGTGTTTCTAGTGGTTTATAAAGAAAGGAGGTTATAAGTTATGCTATATTCAAAACATCTTAGCGTACAAGGTTATTGTAAGGCATTATTAAAAGAATATTACGAAGATTATCGTGATTTTTTAAGCGAAGAGGAGATAAAAAAAACTATAGGATATATAATAAATATGGTTAAATATATAATAGATCAAAATCAAGGTGAATCGCTTGATGTAGCATTAGCATGGTTATCTAAAATAGATCATGTAACTAAAGAAGAATGTATAGAAACATCTAAGCAAATAGGTCCTACTAATGCTATGAGTGTATTGTTTAGTGCGGCGCAAAAACCACCAATTAATGCTGCTGATTTAATACAAAACAATATGAAATTTGTAATCAAACAACAAAGTAAAGATCAATATTTAAAATTTTTAAATCAAATGGCTATAAGAAGTACAAAGGAATTAGCGTCAATAAATTACCCTAAACAGCATTTCAACAAAAGAGTTACTTTTGGTGAAGATGTTGCTCATAGCCTGCAAGAACATCATAAAGCCGCGGAAAGTGAAGGAAAAAGCATTACTCCAGATAAAAAAAAATTTAAAGCCACGTAGTACCCAACTCTAATTAAGGTAAGAATGAAGGATGGCAAGAAAAGGAATTAGTAAACAACGAATTTTTAAGGCAGCTCAAGAAATAGCAATCAGGGGTGAGCTACCAACAGCTATTAAAGTAAGATCTACATTGGCAACTGGCAGTATAACTACTATTCAAAAATATTTACAAGAGTGGAAAATAGATTGTTTTAAAAATACCATTTTACATAAAGAATTAAATATTGACACCTATAATAATGATGGGTTGGCCGAAAAAAATTGTATCTTAGAACAAACTTTACGTAAACAAATTACTCAAAATGAACATTATGCTCAAGAATTAATTAATGCCGAAAAAACCAATATTGCTTTAAAAGAAGAAGTCCACCAATTACAAACTACTATTCAAGAACTACAACTAAAATTAAGCAAAGCAGAAACTATTAACAACACCTTGGAACAAGTAAATCAAAAAATTCAAAATAGGTTGGATGCTAACGATAATGAAACCATTAAAAAAATGCAGCAAATTATTG
>Ga0302320_10004597_pt1 | contig 31289 bp, 33 predicted proteins | sample Bog_T0_3_FD_202130 | JGI IMG/M metagenome (GOLD analysis project Ga0302320, IMG submission 202130) | Peat permafrost microbial communities from Stordalen Mire near Abisko, Sweden - Bog_T0_3 | ecosystem: Environmental > Terrestrial > Soil > Wetlands > Peat | place: Sweden: Abisko, Stordalen Mire... | reverse complement strand
GTCAGCCGGTTCTCCGATCCTTCGCAAAGCAAATCGTGCCCAAGTCCAACTCGCAATGCAAGTTAAACGTGCACAAACAAAAAAGGGTTAACGGCGTAGCATGCCACCCCCATGAGTCGAAACCAATCCATACCCCATCGTTGCGGTACTCAGTCCGCACCCGATCCACATGAATTCCCGCTGCCTCTTTGGCGGTCATGTCGAATCGCGTAAACCGCTCATCGTTCAGTCGCTTGTTCTCCCCTTCGTACACATCACAATCTGTGCCGTGATTGTGTCCCACTAAATCGCGGGGGATTCCAACGTCGTCCAGGAACGCATCGATATCGTCCTTGTCACCAGCTACCACCATTGCATTGAAGTAGAAGATCGGCATACGCTATTCCTTTCATTCTCAGGTATCAACAAGCCCCGTTGTCGCCTACATCTGGTCGAAGAACTCAAAAACCCTCCACCGAAAAGTCAACCGGTGGCATCTTCACGGGCTGAATTAGACGGTGCTCGGAGGTCGGCGGCCATATCTCCTCTCGATGGAGTGCCGCAAGCTTTGGGACTTCCGACAAGTCGTCCCCGGCCTCATAGATCAGACCACTTTCGTAGTGATCTAGGATGTCCGACACCTCGACCAACGGTACGTCGTGCCGCACGCCGTCCTTGATCCGGTAAAAAGTGAAGCGTTCACTCTCCCCCATCTCTTCTTCCACCCACCCAAGGTCGAGGATACGATAACTACCCTCTTCCATGGCAACGCGATAAAATGCGTCCCACCTGACACCAGGTTCGTGAAAAACGGATGGGCCATCGTCCGCGTCGCCACAGTCGTGGATTATCAGCGGAAAGCGGTACGACACCTCCGACAGCTTGTCCATAACCCTCGCCCATTGTCCGCTTGAAAAACATTCTGGCCACCACCTTCCCCGCCTTTCAGCGTCACAATACTCGACAGTCTCTCCGACTGCCGACGCGAACTCCCTCACGTGGGCTTCATCACCGTGAACTTCCACCAACATGTCATTTCTCCTTTTCTTTTAGCACGTGTTACCGCACATTAAGACCACACATATCGGGCACATCGCACGTCTCACGCGACGTCCGGGAACGCGCTCCTGGGGATGGCGGTCACATCGCACGCCGGCAGCGAAACAACCAGAATCGCGGTAAAGGGATCAAAAGCATCAATCGCCGCTCTCGCTTTATCCCACGCCCCTTGCTGGTCAGGCATTTCACGCTCCAGGCCAGCCAGAATTCCCCGACTTTCGGCAAGCATATCGCCCTTGGTTCCCTTCAGGATTCGGCCCGTGTCCTTTAGGACCAGAACGACATGGTCGTGCGGGCCCGCCTGAAAACCGACAGCCCCATCCAAAAAGATTGTGTCCAGAGCGTTGCCGGTAACCGGATCAACACTCACGCGTACGGGCATCGTCATTGCAGCAGGAGCAACAGGCTTCATCGTCTCAAGATCGAAAGAGGCCATTTCGGCCGGATCAATTTCAGCCAGAATGGGCTCTCGGAGAGTGCGAGGAGGCTCGCGCGAACTCATCGATTTCACCCAGAACTCTTGATCCGGTGGCTCACCGGGGCGCGCAGGTCGAACAAACACCACGTCGCCCGTCATCACGTCTTGTTTTCCCATGCCCTTTGTTCTGCGGCCGATGGGCCGCCCTCGACGGTCGCGTTCAGTCTCGATGGTGCCGCTGAAGTCTATTACCCAATCGCCGCTTTCCCTGGCTTCTTCGATCTCTTCTGCGGTCACGCTCCCATCAACAAGGTACACACAGAACAGCTTCTGATCGTCGTCGGCTCGGCCGTTGAAAACCATGACGGGCATATTGGATCGGCTAGCTAATACGATCTTCCCTTCATAGGTTTCAATCGGAAAAGTGCAAAATGGGCCGCCCCGTAGAGGGCCAGGGTTTTCCCCATGCTGCGCCCCAGACAACAGAGCGCGAACGCTTTCGTAAGGCGGGGGCCCCTCGACGCACAGTATGGCGATGCACAGCAGGTAGCGATCCTTCTCTTTCCGGCTTTTCTTCTTCATGTTATTGTCCTTTGTGGATTTGTTCAGGTTTGGCGCTACGTTCCTCAGTTACAATCCGCTTTCTTCAAACGGCACTCCTCGCAGAGGCACTCGACCTCCGCGATCTCCCATCGATCAACCCGATAATGTTCGTCTTCACCAGGAAGTGGCTCTGACTTCACAAACTGAAACACCGTCCGGTCCGATAGCCCCATGGTCTCGCCGAGCGAGACCTTTCTGCCCGAATCGAGCATGTAATCGCACGTATGTCTCAGTATCAGGGCGGCACTTTCAGCCAGAAAGCTCGGAACGTTCCGGATCTCCAACTCGGGAAGCCCGAACCGATCCATGCCGTGTGTGTGCACCCATCCTTTCGTGTGCCGGCCATCCATCACGTGGTGGAACAACACCCCGCTCGTCGTCTTCCGTTTCATCTTCACTCGTTTTCTCATTGGATCACCTCCTTGACCGGTAGAATGCTGCATTTGAAGCGAGTTGGCGCTTGTTCATTGCCTTGAGATGCTGCACGACATCCTCTACGGTCAGGCCCGGGTAGAAGATTTGGCTAGAGAACAGCGAGGTCGCCAGGCCCTCCTCGTTGAGTATCAGGACTACATGCCCCCGCTGTTTCAATCGATCAATCCACCTCCTGTTTCCATTCCTCAAGTAGGCGTACCGGCTGGACTGCGTTCCGACATAGAACTGGTATGGCGGACGGAGCATGCCCTGCGCCGCAAAGACAATTCCGCATTTGTCAGGTCGGAGTTCTTCTGGCCACTTTCTGTCCGCAAGCCATTCGCAGACGAAATCCGTGCAGGCCGCAGGACGTGGCGCGGAATGGATGGCGCACCCGGTTTCGCATTGGTGCCGACACCGCTCATGCCTGCCCTTCTCCATCTCCGGCACGGTAAACACTACGCAGCACGCCTGGCATTCGCCGCAGCGCCGCGCATCCAGCACATTGGTCGGACGCTGAGCGATCACAGGCAACGATCGGTCGATGCTGGAAGTGAATGTCGTAACGCCCGCCTCTGATTCACGATTCGATTCCATAAGTACGTACTCCAATCAAGTAAACAGTGATCCCTTGCGGTCAGTACAGGGAATGGGCGCAAAGGCCCAACGGTAGATAGTCACCCGGGATCACCGTTGACTAATGGGAGCCGGTGCGGGACGGTTACCCGTCCAAGTTGGCTCCCGAAAGGTCGCGTCGATCGCGACCCATTTGCTTCGGTTGATGCTTATCATCCGAAGCACTGCCTCCGGCTCCTGCCGAAAACAGTGTTACCATTAGAGCCTATTTGTCGAACATTGTCAAGGTGAAGTGATCGCCCCATGTCGCAAGACTCACCATTAAGCAGGTATGGCGAAAGCAGTGATCGATAGACCGCTTGGTGAAAACCCTTCTCGATACCATGCTGCATATCCTTTTGTTGGTGATGTTCACACTGATGAGGCCGAGAGCGGTGGGCAAGCCACACCGCCCTCGACCCTCGCGATGCGTTGATCACTGGGGCGGATTCGCAAGCGAATCGCGGTAAGATTTCAACAAGGACAACTCACCTGCTGCGGCCATCGCCTGTCGGGTGGTCTCCAGAACTTCCCGATCAAACTCTCGAGTGTGTGCCTGTGTGACATCACCGAGGTATTGCCACAGCTTTATCCGAACTTCGTCGTCCGCGTTGCGCGGCACAGGCAGATTGTCCCAGAGATCTTTCCGTGAGGCCAAGAAATACAGAACTCGCTTTACCTCTCGCTCAACAAGCCATCGCCGCCGATCAGGGCTGAGCTGTTCAATCCAGAGCCCCTGAACCCTCTCGACAAAACCTTGGTCGTCAACGCAAAAAACAACTCGCTTTACCTTACGGTAGCTTCTGGGAGGATCAGGGAGTCGGCGAAAAGAGCCGTCGTCGTATTCCACTAGATACCAAGTTGAGCGAGGCTGGGCTCGGCCCCTTTCAGCACAGAACCTGCTAACGTAACCTCGTGTTGATTTGAAACAACGCATCGAAATACCCTTTCTCAAAATGATTTCGTTGGTTTGCCACCGAGCCATGCCCGACTGCCAACAAGGCAGAGTGCGCTCCTGTATAAGGACAGCAGGATCGGAAGCGAGTTGGCCTATGAGCCAGCAGCGGCCAAGGCCGACCGCTTGCCAAGCCCCAGCCACAAGGCCGGAGCAGGCCGCACGTCCTAGATGGTTCGGTGTCAGCGAACCGGCGTGCCCGTTAGAAAAGCGTGGCTACCGTGAAGATCCGTAAGTCACCGTCATGCATCGTTGGCAGCAGGTTATCACTTTCCGAAAATCGTGTCAAACGACTGCCGACGCAATCATTGGGGCGGCTTTGAGTCTGAAAGTCCGTTGTGGTAGCCGGGCAAGCTCGACAACTCATGCTGCCAATTATGCGTCGTCTTCCTTTCCGCACAGCACAACGCGGTTGCGAAGATCTCGCGAACGACGACGAACCCGAAAAGCTTTCGGTCTGAAAACGGAGAAACTGGATTGTCGAGAACGGAGGCGTTTTCTCGGAAACCTCAAACCGCTACGCAGCCTCCTCGGTGACTGGCAGGATTCCGCACTCATGATTACGCTTTCCTCCTCTTCTGTGTCGTTGTCATTGGCTCCATGTATGCCCCGTTGATGAAGCCCTTTTGACCTTTGCGGAAAATCGCGATGATGGTTTCGTATGCAAACGGCGAGTCCACGTTGCCGCAACGCGTGCCCTGTTGCGGTCCAAATCCCTGGAGCACTACCGGAGCCCCGCTAATCCGCACCTCCGCATACGCCTTAACGTATTCCGCAAACCAACCGTGCGATCTCCAAAGGGGCAACATGCAAAGCACAACGCAGCCCCGTTGAGCCTCTCTCCATGCCTTCTCAACCCAATTCGCGATGACCTTCTTGTGGTATGGCGGATTGCACCAGATCACTTTGCCCATACAATCCTTCTTCCAGTCCTGCTTGAGGCCATCTTGCTTAAAGCCGCTCGGGTCCCCAGGAGGAGAATAAAACCTTTCACCGAACTCCATCCCGTGAGAGGCAGACACGTCGAGTCCAGGGAGCCCGAACTCTTTGGCAATGACACCTCGTACCCATTGGGGACATGCGTAGCAATTCTCGTATGGGTCGCACACTGTCCCCGACCTTTTTATGGCCTTCAGAGCTTCCACAACCGAGACTTTGCCGGCATCCTCCTCGTTAGCATAATGTTCAGCAATCCGGCGATCCTCAGAAGCGCGTTGGCTCTTGATCCTGTGGCGCTTGAGCATAGACTCGAATTCTCCATGCTTGCAGCGTCGCTTCAGTTCGATCAACAACTGGCCCCGGCGATACCTTGCCGCCGTGAGGTACTGTTGTTTTTGCGTGACCTCTTCCTCCAGCCTCTTGATCTCGCGTTGCTCGATCTCCAGCCGAGACCACAACTCTGACTCGGATAGTTTGGACAAATCCCCGACCTCGGGGATTTGATTCGAATCGGACTTTGAGGCTGAAAGAGTCTCTTTTGCTTTCTGGAGCAAGTCGGGCGGCAAGCCTAGCGAGTCTAACTCCTCGATTGTCTTGAGTCTCAATCCCATGGCTCAATCCTCCCCCACTGGACAATGGGTGAGACCGGGCCATCCGGATACCATCGAGGAGATCGAACCAAGAGCGGCAACGACCACGAGCGAAGAGAAGTGCAGTACGTCGATCCAAGGAAAACGAGGGGCGATCAGGTACTGTGCCTCGGCGGCAATATCCTTTTCAGCCTGCCGGAGTTTGGATTGCAACGCGTCCAGGTGTTGCCACAACACCGCGTCGGGCCGCCCGGCTGAATCCCCGATGCCGGGGATCTCATCTATCGGCCCCCGAGAAGTTGGCGTGGCAATGGCGGGGTCAATACGACAACCGACGACGACGGGATTAGAATGCCACATCGGCGCAGTATCTCCACTAGCGGATGGAGACTTACGCCAGAGCAGGCGCGGGCGTCGTCACGCAATTAGGGGCTTCCCTATGTCGGGGCACCGCGGTTCAACCGCGACCCGGCATAATTATCTCGCTCGTTTGCGTGCCCCTGATGGCTTGCTGTTGCCATAGGGTCGAGACTGGTTATCAGTCAAAATTATTTCCTGTCGGCCCTCGCGTGTCAAGTGACGCGGACGTGGGGCTTTGCAATCAGAACGAGAGACTTGGGGGCAAATCACCCAAGGGCATTCGGAAACGAGCATAGCCGGCCCAGCCACAGTCCCGATCCTAGCGAGCCAGAGTCGCGGTGCCGGGGTATATGCTGGCCACGGTTTCGATCCAGCCGGCCAGGAGACGTGTGTCCGGTTGTGCGGTTGAGACTCGGGTTCTTCAGTCGAAGCGGAATCTCGTGCAACAAAGTCCCATGTATGCGATCCCCGTGTTGGGCACACGCTGGCTGGCTGAGGACAGAAACATCTCGGCCGGCCCGGTCTCGATCCGAGCCCACCACGCTTTCCATCCCGCCGGCCACACTCCACACTCTCGGCCGGCCAAGCTGTCGATCCGGCCGACCAAACTGCGGCTGGCCATGCGGCCGGTCAGAACTTCGTGGCGGCCGGCCACAATTTCAATCCGGCCGGCGACAATCTCAGTAGGCGTGCCGGCGAGTTTCTGGATTCGGCCGGCCGGAAAAACATGGCCGACTTTGCGACCGCAAATCAGGAAATTCCGCCGCATGGACACGGGCAACTCTATGAACCGAGTGAATTGCAGTGTTTTGTCCCGCGAGGATGCGGCCGTGAAAGCCGTCGCCAACGATGCAGGTCGGCCGCCATGCTCGGCCAGCCGGCCAAAGTTTCCTTCCCTGCCAGCAATCGGATTGGCGAGACGCCGGGAGGCGGTAGGGCTGGTTTGCCAAAATCTGGCCGACCCGGTATCCTGTTGGGATCACAGAGGAGAGGTTATGCGAAGAGTACACAATGAGAATTATGAAGAAATGAGTACGGCGTGGGGCACGCGGTCGTTTGCTATGGGCTGCCTGCAAAACCGCTCTTTTGAAAGCGGCCTTTCAAAGAGTTATGCTTGGGATCGTTCGTCAGACTATTCGACGGACTGGGAGGACTTCTCCAATAGGCCGTGGGGTTTAGCTAAGGCTAAAGCTATGGAGCAGTTGGGAATAGACTTAACAGCCGCGGCGTTGTTGAGAAAGCGGCCCGCCGACTTCTGATAACGCTCATGATTTGACAAAATCTACCAGAACCGGCATAAATACCCTGTCGCAGTGGTGCGTCAGTGGACGGCAGTAGAATAGCAGGAGACTTCCAGGCAGGAGTAGAGTCTGTTGAAATAACGGGAACACCACAGGTCGTCTATGCACGGTTACACCGGCACGACGCCACTGCGACCCCGGAGCCATCATCGGCTCCGGGGTTCTTTTTTGTCCGAAAGGAGAATTATGCAGCACTGTGGTGTAAGCGATTTGCCAAGGTACGTCGGCTGGCATCGTGTGCCTGCTACGGCAAAAACTCGCGGACAATGGGAGAGCCGAAATCGGCGAGTAAACGCGCGCGAGAGACCAATCGCGGAGGTGATCGTCCCTGTAATCAAGAAACTAGGCAGAACTCTGACGATTCACCAGGACGGCACGGAAGAACACCACCACGGAACGAAGGCCCTGGTGTACGACCGATTCGGGCTGTATTGCGAGTCGCAAACCCGCAGCTTTTCGCCGAGTGAACTGGAGATGGCTCACCGGCAGTTTTATGACATATTCGTTGGCCCTTGTCGAAGGGACCTCTATATTTGGCACACCGAGGACTGGATGTGGTGTCGTGGGTTTCTGAGCCGCCAGCACGCGAAAGACCATGTCTACGGCAATGCAATCTACGGAGTGCTCGCCGGCGGTAAGGGCGAGTTTGTCACCACGCGTTTCGGAGGCATCGATCTCGACCTCCACAGCAAGGGAGATCTGAGTGTCTTTCTCGGCCAATTGCGAGTGCTCGCAGAACGATTTCATGGCCAGGACGGATGGCACTTTCAGGTCGAAAATCAGAACGCCGGTGGTTTGCATCTGATTCAGGTGGTGCCCGAGACGCTGCTCGCCACCTCCTCGACGAATCTACGAAAGATCCTCCGAGAACTCGACGCGGCACACCCCGACTTGACCAAGCGGGCTGAGTCAGCAGGAATGAAAACAATCGCTGAATTGGAAATCTACCCCGATCTGTCCTGTGGCTTTCGACTTCCGCTGTGCCAAGGCCGGACCGTTTTGTTGCACAAACCTTTGCCGCTCATCGAGAACAAACGGACGAAGCGAAAATCCGTCCAGGACGTTGTCGAATACATGCGGTGGATCAATGATCCTCGCCGCGAGTACATGCCCGCTGAGGCAATCGTCGAGTACGTCAGGCAGAGGATCGCCGTGCCGAGAACTACCCCCAAAGTCCAGCCCAGCACGGAGATCGTGTCATCGTCGCCCGGTACCTTGGAGGAAACCGGCCAATCCGAGGGTTGGGAAACCTTGCGGAATAGGTTTAATAACGACTGGATCGGGCTGGTTAAGTTTTTGGCCGAAAATGGCGTCCCAGACCATGATACCGTTAATCACGTAGCGTACGAGCTTGCCAAGTGGTTTTATCACGTAGAGTTTCTCGATCTCGACGAACCGTTCCGGGTGGAACGGACTCGGCAGGCCATCTGTTTCCTAGTTAATTCCAAGCACAACGGGTACGTCACAAGGTGGGTTACCGGGCAACGGGACCAGGTTGTGAGTCAGATTGACAGAATTATCGGACGGGTTTCTAGGCTCGGCGCCCAGTTCGCGTCCCGCCTACAGAGCATCCGGCGTGCTCAAGATGCCGACCTGTATCACCGCGTCCTCCGACTGGAGCCCGTGATCCGAGGGGAGGCCGATGTTAACCCTGCTGTCTCTTCTAACACTACCCCCCCCTCCCCCCGTTCTATTTACTTAAGTCTACACTTTCTGCAAGATCGGGGATTGTTAGGCAAGCCGTTGCCCGGACAGGTGGTGGAGATTATTAGCCAGCACAACGGAGGAAAGAAATTCCTGCGATGTGCGACGCGGTTTATTAACGCTCTCCTTCACTCGCCGGGATACACGCGCTTCATCAGCTATGACGATCTTTACCAAATGCTGGACCCTGAACTGCGGCGGCAAGTGGCACCCAAGCCGACGACGGCAAGTCGCTTCCTCAAGGTCATGATGGAGCGGGCTGGGTTCGTTGAGCAGGCACGACGTTACCAACGAGGGCGACATGCGAACGAATACAAATTGACGGCTCGGGCAATCGACCTACTGTTCGCGTGAGCCTGCCAACATAGATCCACTTGGTCGGCTCCTATCATCAACGCCAACAGCCTTCCAGCACGTCGATGTAACGCATTGCGATGTCCGATGTTACCGCTCATCCACTCGACGCGACGCAACTTGACCCCAGAATCGGCAAACGATGGCCTGTGAGCCGCCGATTAAATAATCGGCGAGGCGGGTTCAAGCTCCGCCCGCACATCCCGGTACTTGCTCGCGTGGCGTGTCGCATGCTTGCGACAGTTGGTGTGAGACAGCCTGCTGCGGCACTGCATTCAATGCGGCTTGTCGCTCGTCACCCATTACGACGGTGTGTCGAATGCGATGGCCACTGTCCACCGGAGTGAACTTGATCCTCGGTGAGCCTTTTTGGCGGGAGTTGAGCTTCGTGACCACGTCTCGGGCCGCATGCTCCAACACCAGCCCAAGGCTCTGCGGCGTCTCAATGTCGGATGGCCAGCCTGTTTCCTCGAACTCTTCCAAAACTGAGCACATGTTCTTAGATCCCGCATAGAGCCGAATCAACTCGCGGCCTCCCAAGACAAGCCTACCGCTCCACTTCGCCCCCCGGAAGAACCGCGGGCTGCGCGATGGCTCCCTGCAACCGACAAGCGCGATCGCATCCTTCAGACCGGTGAGTGCGATCTCACCGGGATCGAGCATCATCACCCTTGGGTTGGCGAATACACATGCCAACTGCCAAGGAACTAGATGGATTCTGGACGAGCTTCGCAAGAACCGTGTCTCGTAGGGCTCGATGAACATTTGGAGCGCCGAGCACGACAGCTCAAAGGGACTACGCTCGTAGCGATACTCGTCATAAAAGACATCTGTTCGGTCAGGAAGTCCTATCGCTGAACTGCTTCCGTAAGGCAGTATCGGGAACCCCGGCGGAACTAGCTCGAAGCCAGCGGCTGGGCAGAACCGTGTGATCTGTTGCAGCACTCGCAGCCACCCGGAGTAACTGTCGTTGTCGGGGAGTTGCGGATCGCTTGCGCGGAGCCAAGCATAAATCTCGTGGCCTAGCCTGTGAAATTCGGGGCATGCCGCCACATTCCCGCGAAAGCGCGCGATGAGATTCCTGGTAAGGCATTCGTATTCGAAAGTCGCCGAATGGGCGATCTGTTTTACTATACCTGCTGCCAGATCGCCTTTAACCCTTTTCCTCATCGGAAAGACCTCAACCAGATCAATTCCCAGGCCCGAAAAGCGATCCTCTGCGGCACGGCACCTTGCCTGCAGAGCTACGGCTGCTTCTCTCCAGTTGATTTCCATGGCATCGGTCCCAGAACCGGATCTCTAACTCCTTCTCAATACGATAGCCCGTTGCCGCCACGTTGCAAGAGGGGATTCGGGCGATTCGCGCCGCTGAATCACTGCAAACCGCTGCGCCGGCTAGTGCGTCCCGCGGTGGGCCGAACCGCTGCAAACCACGGTTAGATTTTTTCGCTTCTTTCCTGAGAATATCTACCAATGACAGTTGCTCGGAACGCGGCAGCCCGAAGCTCACGTGCGATCTGGCGCCATCCAGGGAGAGGATTGCGTTGTGGTTGACGCGTTCTATCGGTGGCTTGCCGCAATCACGCCTGGCCGTCATCTCCAGGAGATGGCGACAAAGACGGCTGGCGTGGCTGGCCGAAACGATGGCAAGTATCAAGCGAGGTACATGATGAAACGTTATTTGGTTACCCAGACGGCGGTTGAGCATACGTTGCAGGTCAGGCAGTTCGCCGTCGAACTGCCGCAAGACGTGGAAGTAAATGATCTGGACGAGAGACAACTTGCCCGTCTTGCGGATAAGGCTGGCGTTCCGTGGGAGTTCCAAAGCGACTGGGGGAGAGTGCTCGATGACTACTATCTGGAGGACTGCGAGTCGGATCATACAGACGCACGCGTGGTGCACTACGAGAGGCCAAAAGGAATGCTTGCTTTGGACTATGCCATTGCACATCCCCGTGAATTCGATGGCGAGCTATCGTCAAAAGGCAACGGCGAGTTTGAAGCCGAGGTATCGCACTTCGGCTGCACCATCACGATCTGGCGTTACGACCGTGACGGCGATTCCACATATGGGTGGGAGGGGAGTGGCAAGCAGAATGGCGAGGTGCTGGATTCGCTGGAAGAGTGCCTCGAAGATTGCCGCAAAGCATTGGGAGATGGCTTGCGCCCGACCTGTCCCGGCTGCGACGTTGGCATTGGCCACATCAGTCCTCAATGAAAGCCGATTATGAATAGCCAAGTACCGTCGCAGGGGCAATACGCGTTTTCACCCTATTCGAATGGATTTACGATATCAGGGAGACGCCACCCACTCGACAATCCGGATTCACCAGAATGGCTAATCGACCTTGCGTACGAGTATGCCGGAACGCGACGGACACCCGTGACTGTCGTGCGGGAACCATACGCGCTAAATGTCGTTTCGGAAGGCACCGGTGTCACAGCTAACCTGCTTGGCAGTGGCAGTCGTTTCGACCGCAGTCATTCAGACCTGAACTTTATGGATTTCCCGGGCCTGCTTGGGAGGGTCGCGACGGCTTTGATGCAAGACTGGACGCCGCCTGGTGGTAACGTAAGAGAGGGCCGTGAGGAACGCATCGAGTCGCCGGAGGAAAGAAATCACTGGCGACATTGGGCCGTGAACCGTACTGCTTGGGCGATAAACAAGATTGTGTATCACGAGTGGAAGAGGCTTCTGGCTACAGCCGACCCGACCGTCCTTGCTGTTCACAAGAGCGTCTTTGCCGCCACGTTCGGCTACCGTGGATCGTCGCTTGTGAAATGGTCGGATCTGTACAAGCACAAGTTTATTGTCCAGGATGTCATCGCTCACCGAGCGGCTGCGATAGCCGCCTATTACTGTGGACGCCTCGATGATCTGGACGAAGCTATCGACTTAATGTCCGACTGGAAGGCCATCTACTCTCCAACGGGTAAGAGTTACCCCATTCTCAACCGAACGCTCATGAACTTGCCGGGTGGAATTCCGCCACGGTTATTAATCCGTCTCGCCGAGTTCATGCTGCCGAGGCCGATCTACAACCGTGTGGAGTTGATCGCGACCATCCATGCCAATCTGTACTGCGACGTCAACAGAATTCGATTACTGTCGTTCGCGAGAGGCGACCAGATTAAGGAGGCGATGACCAGAATCTTCCGGCATCTCCATCGAGACCTTTCGCCGCGACGGTCCAGACATGTGCAAGACGCAATGCAGTTTCTCGCCGATTTCCCTGACGACCACCGGGGAAACATCATCGGGCTGACTGAAAAGGCCATTCGCTGGCACCGTGACGGTCGGGCCGAAATGGTTGCGAGGTCGATTGCTAGGTACGGTGAGCAATCGGCCACCGCAATGCCACCGGTTCCTCTACCAACGGAGTCGGGTATTCGGTTCTTGGGCACCGTTGGCGAGGTCTGCCAAGAGAGCAAGGAAATGGAACATTGCATTGCGTCCTACGCATCCAAGGCCGTCCAGGGACGATCATTCCTCTTCCACGTGGATTATGAGGGGGAGCGGGCGTCGATTGAAATCGATTGGCTTGGAAATGTAATCCAGACTCAAGGCCCAAAGAACTCTAAGAACGCGGCCTGCGACTGGGGCGGGCGTGTTCTTGGAAAATGGGGACGAGGTTTGCGGACGCGCCAGCTAGCAGGAGAGTGATGATGGCTGACTACTACACATAATTCTCTGGACTGATTGAGAATCTGACCGATGAGCCCACTCGGAGAAGTGACTGGCTGGAGAGCCTCAGCAGTACCAATACACGAAGGACACGAACATGTCGCTTGACGAAGCCACCTACGAGGTTCGCTACTACGGCGATGACGACGAGATCCACAGGAGCATCTGCCTGGCGGTGATGCGGCTCCCGCAAGCGGTTCGGGACTTTGCGTGCGAAAGGTGCGTCTTCCTGTCGGTCGGACGATCCTGCATGGGCATGTGCGTCCCGCAGATGCTTTGCGAGATCCGCCCCGAGGATGTGCAAAGGCGGTGGATTTTCCTGTTGGACGAGAGGACTTCCGAGGATGACGTGCTGAGCGTCGTCGCCCACGAGATTGCCCACGCATGGCTGGGGCATGACCGCTGCGCGCCGGGCGGTTGCCCCAAGGACTGCGAGACCGAGACCGCGAACCTAGTCGCCCAGTGGGGGTTCACGGGCACGGGAGCCGACGCCGAGTATTGCGACGGAGGCGGTCGGGGAACTCCGGGACATCGAAAAGAACTACGGAAGATTCCTCGATCCCGGTGACGAGACGCGGGCGCGGCGGCAATCCGCCCGTTCTTTCGGGAGGTAACGGCGATGATGACGGTGAAGGCGGCAGCAGAAAGGATGGGGATATCATCCTCGTTGGTTTACGAGCTGTGTGCCTGCGGGTCCTTGCCGCATGTCCGCATCGGCCGACCTGGCTCGCGTGGTTGTATTCGCATCACCGATGCCGACATTAACGCCTTCCTCGCCAGCCAGAAAGTTGGAGGGGAGGCACCGGCAAGAGCACCGCCTCCGAAGCAGAAGAAAGCATTCAAGCATGTGGTGATCCCGAATTAGCAACCCCGGCCATCTTGACCGGGGTTTTTCATGCGCTGCGGAAGAGCTTGCTGTGCTTACAACGTTTTCAGATCGTTGAGTACGCCATGCAGGGCAGCGCTCTCGTCGAACAGGTGGCCATAGTGCTTGCGGATCATTTTCAGGTCCTTGTGGCCAAGCAGCTCGCGGAGGTATTCCAGTTTGTCCGGGTGCTGGACAATGAACTGGGTGGCAAAGGTATGCCGCAGGCCGTAGACGGTCAGGTTCTCGGGTAGCAGGATGGGCGGCTTTCGCTTCTTGAGCCGAAGCTTGAGTTTGAACAGCATCATCGTGACGGTATCGCCGCTATACGGACGGTCCTTGGTGTTCACGAAGATCGGGCCTTCCGGGTGTTCCTTGTTCAGCCGTTCGACCAGTTCTACCATCTGGGGGCTGAGCCAGATGCGGCGGACAGTTTTCCGGTTCGACTTCCGGCCTCGGTAGATGTCCTCCACGTCCCACACCTTCAGATGTGGGCGGTAGTGGTGGGCCTCGATCTTGCGAACGGTGGACGGCCTGGCCCCGGTCCATGCCAGCGCCCGCAGGAAATCGGCGAAGCGGGCGTTGACGTTACCGGTGACGATCTTGAAAATCTTCGGCGTCCAGATTGCCTCGCCGCCACGCGATCCGCCTTCGGGCAGGTCGAGCTTTCCCCGCAGCGGGTTGGCGGCAATCATCCGCACTCTGGCCGATGCCGCCCAGTTCAGGGCTGCCAGGATCATCGCCTTGTACAGGCGGCGGGTGCCATCGGTTCTGACGCCGGGCTTTTCCTTGATCCAATTTTCGACGTGACGGGGCCGCAGGTCACGTACCTTGATGTCCTTGCCCAGGTAGGCGAGGAATTCGTTGACGCGGGCCTTGCAGAGCCGGTAGCGTTCCGGGTCGTAACTCTGCTGGACGTGGTCGAGCCATGCGTCAGCGACTTCGCCGAAGGTCGGGCTGCCCGCGACCAGCTCGTCCATATCGTGCTTGACTTGCAGGAACCGGAATTGCTGTTCAGCTTCGGTCCTGTCCGTGCCGAGGCGGTGGAATTTGCCTTCGATCGTGGTGGTGAACTGGCCGAGGGATCGCGTCCAGTTGAGTTTCGGTTTGCGTCCGGCGGGCATGGCTGGTTCCCAGCGAATTCTTTGCGCAATTCTTTGTGTTGGTATTGTATCACGAACACAAAGAATACCAAGCCAAGCCGCTGAAATGCCGTATTTTTTCGCGTGTTTTGAGTTGTGCCAGAAATCAGCCGGGAATCATGCCCATGAAACCGAGACCGGCAATACCGACGTTAATCATTGGGGAAGCTCCTTAGGAAAGTAGGCAGTTGGCAGTTGGCAGTTGGCAGTTGTGGTAACCAACGACAGTTACTGTGGACTACGCGGCTCGCGCAAGGAGTTGGAAAGTCCGTTGAGGAGACGGCCGATTTCGGCAGTCACCGCCATTAGGGACTTCTTCTCTGACGCGGCGAGATAATTCAATCGCTCGGCGATAAGGATGTGCGTCTCGGCTTCGCGAAGCGATCCATACGCAATCGCAAGGAATCGTCGGAAATCCCGGCTGCTACGCCGCCCTTGTCCTTCAGCGATGTTGGCCGGTATTGATACCGCAGCGCGGCGCAACTGGCTTGTCAACCCATAGATTTCTTCACGGGGGAATTGCGAAGTTCGCTTGTAGACTGCTTCGACAAAATCCATCCCCTTTTGCCAAACGATAAGATCGGTATAGTTGACGACAACCATATCAGTTTATCCCTCGCCGAACCCTTATCGCTTCGATTCCGGCATCACTTCGCCGCGTCCGCCTCAATGTCCACTTCGCCTTCCTTATCGAGGGCCACAATGTCGATGCGATCTCGCACGTCGTCTGAAGGCATAACTTCTTTATCGATCAAGAACAGCGTCTCCCCGATTTCTAGGAAGAAGGCTTCGGGGCTGTTGCATATCGTCTCTTGCAGGTCGTAACGCTCGCTGATAGAAACGTCGGCCAGGTTCGGGGTTTCAAGTCTGGTGAAAATCCTCTTCTGTCGATCGATTCTGAGCGTGGTTCGTCCCTCTATTCGCGCGAAACCCGCTTACTGGGGCCGCATGGATTGCACTTTCAATCCGGTGTGTTGCCGCGCCGCTTGTTTTCGTCCTCGCTGCCTACTGCCAACTGCCTACTGCCTACTGCCTACTGCCAGCTCTTCACCGCCCTCTCATAGCCCTCGTCCCACGCCGCCGTATTGCGCGGCTCGTAAGTCTCGACCGGGAAACTGCGGCGGATCACCTCGCGGGCCTCGGCAATCGAGCCCACGTCGCCGGCCGCCACGGCTTGCATCATGATGTTGCCGATCGCAGTGGCTTCGACCGGGCCGGCCACCACCCGCCGCCCGCAGGCGTCGGCCGCGGCCTGGCAAAGCTGACGGTTGCGCGTACCGCCGCCGACGATGTGAATGGTTTCGATCCGCCCGCCGGAAAGCTCCTCGCACATCGCCAGCACGTGACGGAATTTCATGGCCAGGCTTTCCAAGGCGCAGCGGAGCACGGCCCCTTCGTCGCCGGGGACTTTCTGGCCCGTCTTGCGGCAAGCTTCGCGGATCGCCGCGGGCATGTTCTCCGGCGCGAGGAAGTCGGCCGCGTCCGGATTGATGAACGACACCAACGACGGGGCCGCGGCCGACAGCCGGTTCAAGTCTTCCCAGTTCCAATCGCGGCCCGACTGGTTCCAGATTCGCCGGCATTCCTGGATCAGCCACAGGCCGGAAATGTTTTTCAACAGCCGGATGGTGTTGCCCACTCCGCCTTCGTTGGTGAAGTTGAGCGCCAAGACCTGATCGTTGATCACCGGGCAAGGCGACTCGATGCCCATCAAGGCCCAAGTGCCGAGGCTGATGTAACACCAGTCGGGGCGAACGCCCGGGCGGCTATGGGCGGGCACGGCCATCACGGCGCTGGCCGTGTCGTGCGAGCCCGGCAGCACCACGTCGGCCGCCAGGCCGGTCTCGGCCGCGAGGTTTGCCCGCAATGGACCGAGATTGGTTCCCGGCAGCTCGATCCGACCCAGGAAGTGGGTGGGAATGCCGAAGTGTTCCAGCAGTTCCGTGGCCCAACCGCCGCGCACCGGGTTGTAGAACTGGCTGGTGCTGGCCTCGGTCATTTCGTTGCAGCGCACTCCGGTGAGCAGCCAGTGGAACAAATCCGGCACCATCAGCAGGGTCTTCGCCGTGTCCAGCAGCGGCGAGCCGGCAAGTTTCATGGCCAGCAACTGATAGAGCGTGTTGAATTGCATGAATTGCAGGCCGGTATGGCGGAAGATCTCTTCCCGCGGGACGAGCGAAAACGCTTTTGCGATGATCCCGTTGGTGCGGGCGTCGCGGTAATGATAGGGGTTGCCCAGCAATTCACCGTCGCCGGAGAGCAGGCCGAAGTCGACGCCCCAGGTATCGACGCCGACGCTGGTAATTTGCTTTCCGAACCGCGACCCGGCGCTGCGGAGCCCCTGGCGAACTTGGGTCCACAAGCCCAAGAGGTCCCAGTACAAATGGCTGTCGGCCTCGACCGGACCGTTTTCGAAACGGTAGATCTCTTCCAACCGAAGCTGCTGCCCGTCGAACAAGCCCACCAGATGACGCCCGCTGGAGGCGCCCATGTCGATCGCAAGATATGCCTTTTCGGTCATGGCTCGTTGTTGCCTTTCGGAATGTGCAGTACACAGTTAGGAATGGCACGAACCGCTCGCGATTGGTACGGTTCGTTTTATTTCCGACTGCGCAACATATGAAGTGTCCAGTTCGCGTGAGTCGGCCCACCGCCTGAGCCCCATCGTGGCCGCCGGACAATCGCCCGTCAAGTGGCGCATAGGTCACCACATTGCGCAGCATGGGGAGACAGGGTGGAGAACTACGTCCGATTACGCCGATAATGCCCAGAGGGCGGGATACTTGACATTGTTTACAAACAATAATATGATTGGTGACCTGTAAGTACGTCTTGCAGTTTCCACTTGGCGATGGGAATCCCAATACCATGACTCCGCTATTGGCCTGTGACGAAGATCGTTCCGGCTCGGTATTCGCTGCAAAGCTGCGCGTTCAGAACCAGGAGAGAACGGTGAACGAGCTGGAAAACGACAAGGGATCGGGAACCGCGGGCGCCGCAAGCGGTTCGTCCACCTCTGCGCCGCACGGCACCGCTGGACAAGCCAATGGCGTCCAGCTTGCGCCCCCTGCCTCGACCGGCAAAACCGGGCCGGAAATTCGTACGCCCACCCCGGAAGAGATCGAGGCATTGGCTCGGCAAAGTCTTGCCTTGGAAGGTGCAACGCCCGAGGAAATCATCACTTGGGCGGTGAAAACGTACTTTCCGAAGCTGACGATGGCCACGGCGTTTGGGCCGGAAGGGTGTGTGATCCTGTCGATGTTGGCCAAGATCCAACCCCAGGTCTACGTGTTCAACCTGGAGACCGGCTATCAGTTCCAGGAAACCTTGGAACTCCGCGACAAGATCGCCCAGCGGTACGGGATCGTGGTCGATTATCAAGCCAATGCCACTCCCGTCGCCGAGTACGAAAAGCTCAACGGGGGCCCGGTTTACAAGACCGATCCCGATCGCTGCTGCTACGACCGCAAGGTAACGGTGCTCCATCGGGTGGCCCGTGGCTATGATGCCTGGATGAGCGGGATCCGCCGGGACCAAAGCCCCCACCGTGCGGGGTCCCCGATTGTGGGCTGGGATAAGAAGTTCGGCCTGGTAAAAATCAGTCCTTTGGTAAACTGGACCAAAAAAGACGTCTGGAAACGGATCACCCAGGAGGAAATTCCGTATAATTCATTACACGATAAGGGATATACCAGCATCGGTTGCTGGCCATGCACTCGGGCGGTTCTTTTCGGGGAAGACGAACGGGCCGGTCGCTGGAGTGGAACCGCCAAGACCGAGTGCGGGCTTCATACGTCGGAATGAACTCAACCAGGCGGGCCGCATGAAAGTATCCGCGAAGACCGAGTACGCCTGTATCGCGATGATCGAGTTGGCCTCCCAATTTGGTTCCGGCGAGCCGATTCGCATCCGCAAGATCGCCGAGCGCCATGGCGTTCCGCCGCGCTTTCTGGTGCAGATCCTGCTTCAGCTCAAGGGAGCGGGGCTGGTTGCCAGCACTCGAGGCGCCGCCGGCGGATACCATCTCGTCAGACCGCCCGACCAGGTCTCCCTGGGTGAAGTCATGGAGGTCGTCGAGGGTTCGCCGGACGAGAATGGGCAGACGGCCAGCGCCTCGCCCGATTCGCCGGCGGTCAAGGTCCTGTTGCAGGCCTGGAAACGAGTCGGCGGCGTGGAGCACGAATTGCTCCGGAGCATCACCTTTTCGGAATTGCTCGAACGCGCCAAAGAGCAGGACGAACAGATGTATTACATCTGACGCGACCGTCGTCTCCGGGCACGAAGGACCAGGTGCGGCCAGTTTTTCCGGCGATGGTGTTCCGATCCTTGAGCGTATTACGACATTCAACGGTGTCTCGGAAATCCTGCCCGTAGCCCGCGACAACCGCGATTGAAGCGCCCCCGCTTCGCCCTTATACTAGCGAACTTCTCGACACGAACGATCTCTATCCCTATCGATATTCGGAAGGAAATTGGAATGCCCGATCTGATAGTTCCCCATGGCGGTGTGTCTCAGCCCATATGCCGGACGGTCGCGGCCGACGCGACGGCGGAGTTTCTCGCCCACGCCAAGACGCTCGTCCAAGTGCCGGTTTCCGACGCCGATCTGTCGACGGTTTACCGTTTCGGCGACGGCGGCCTGAGCCCGTTGGAAGGCCCCATGGACGCGGCCGCCTACGATCGCGTGCTCGACGAGTCGGTGATCGAGCGGCACGGCAAGCTCTACGCCTGGACCATCCCCCTGGCGCTGCCGGTGACGGCCGCCGTGGCACGGCAATTGGGAGCGGGCCAGGAAGTGGCGCTGGTGAACAGTTCCGCGCAAATCGTGGCCGCGCTGCAGATCAGCAGCGTTTTCCCCTGGGATAAGACGAAGTATCTCAAGTCGGTCTACCTCACCGATCGCACCGACCATCCCGGCGGCGACATGGTGCTCAAAGGGGACGCCGACAAGACGCATCTGCTGGGCGGTTCGATTCGCGTTCTGCCGCAGCCCAAGCATCCGCGGTTCGGCAAGTACGTGCTCACGCCGCGCGAAGTCCGCGTCCTGCTCGAGCAAAAGGGGTGGCAGCGGGTCGTGGCGTTCCAGACCCGCAACCCGCTGCACCGGGCCCACGAGTACGCCTTGATCTACGGCCTGGAAACGCTGTTGCGGCAGGGCTTCAACGCCGGCGCTTGCCTCAACCCGCTGATCGGCGAAACCAAGGGAGACGACGTCGACGCCGACGTCCGCATGCACACCTACGAGGCCCTCATCGCCAGCCGCGCGTTGGGCGAGGGCGACAGCGATCCGGCGCTCTGGGGCCCGCGCGGCGAGTGCGTGCCCGATCGCGTGATCCTGCTGGGCCTGGACATCAAGATGTTCTACGGTGGCCCCAAGGAAGCCGTGATGCACGCCATTTACCGGCAGAACTTCGGCTTCACCGACCTGGTGATCGGCCGCAAGCACGCCGACGCGCCCTACCACGACGGCACGGCCATCTGGGGCGATTTCGACGCCCAGCAGATCTTCACGCAACTCAAGGGCGATCTGAAGATCCACCCGCTCTGCGTGGGCTTCGCCGCCTATTACGAGTCGCTCCACCGCGTGGACCTGATGGAGCAGCACCCCGACGAGAAGCCGGTTTTCATCTCCGGCAAGCAGGTGCGGCAGTGCCTCTTGGAGAACAAGCCGGTCGATCCACGGATCATGCGCGAGAGCACCGCGCGGATACTCAGCGATGCGATGGCGACAGCTAGGAGTTAGAAGAAGCACGAGCTTTCAACTTCTGTCCGTTAATTCCGTGGCTCGTTTCCGTCCACCGCTGACGGTCCGGCAGCGCCACCGCGCCCGCACGCTGGCCTGTTGGAACGGCGTCGTGTGGGCCATGGGCAACGGGCTGGTCAGCAGCTTGCTGGTGATCTACATCGCCATGGACTTGAAGGCGCCGGGCGTAGGGTTCGGGGTGGGAATGATTCGCGCCGCGCCGCAATTGGCCGGCTTGCTGCGAATCAGTGCGCCGGCCTTCATCGACCGCTGGACCGACCGCAAACACTTTTGCCTGGGCGCGTTTCTGCTGAGCGCCTTGGCGCTGCTGGGAGTTCCGCTGCTGGCAATGCCCGGCTGGCTCCCATCGGCGCGCGTGGCGCTCGCGCTGCTGGTCGCCTTGTGGGGTGTTTATCATCTGCTGGAGTATCTGGGCACGGTGGCGCTCTGGTCGTGGCTCGGAGATCTCGTGCCGCAGCGGATCCGCGGCGCGTTTCTCGGCCGCCGCGAGCGCTGGATGGTCGGCGGTCAGGCGGTGGCCTTTATCGCCAGCGGGGCATTCATCTACGTCTGGCGTCAGCAATATCCGCTCCCCGATCGCGCGTGGATCGGTTACGCGGCGCCGGCAGCGGTGGGGGCGTGCTTCATGCTGCTGGCGGTGCTGCCGCTTGCGCAAATGCCGGGCCTGGTTTCACGATCGGCCCCAAAGGCTCGCTCGGCGATTGCGGCGATCTTCGCGCCCCTGGCGGATCCGGCCTTCCGGCGGCTGTTGCTCTTCGGCTGCTGGTTCTCCTTTTCCAACGGCATTACGCTGCCGGTCGGCAGATTTATAAATAACCTATATGATACACATAATGTCCAAAGGACAAGGTGGTGCGCGACACCACTGACACTTTGACAAACCAAGAGTGCCAATGCTGTTCGCCCGCTTCCCCCATCAGGGCGGGAACTCTTTCACGGGTGCGATTTGGTCGAAGCTGCCCTTCAATCTGCGAACCAGCCGCCATCCCGCTCATGATCGTGGTGAAGGCGTGCTGATCGCGATTCGATGGTGGCCGCCACGAAGGCTATGCCCCAGGCCGTTGGCGCGGCCAGCAACGGGAAGTCCACGAAGAGTTGTTTCAGGGCTGAAACGACCTTATCCTACCGCAGGGGGCATCGAGATCGGGCCGCGTTGCCTTTCGGGGAAGGCCAGTCCATCCTGCCCGCATCTGGCCCACCTCCACTTCCCGCGTTGGCCTGCTGCCTCAGTGACTCGACCTCAACGGCGGTTGAGATGGTCGGCAAGACGGCCCGCCTGGCTGCCCACCGCACGCTGATTCCAATCCTGGCGGCATGGCCGTGGTCGTCGCCGTTACGCTTGCCGCCGCCGAGCGTGGTGGGTGTGGCGGGTGTGCAGGCCACATGCGCAATGCGCCAGGTGAGGTGCGCGACGCCAACAACCACCCCCATCCTGGCGTTGGCCCCTGGTTCGGGGTATAACGCTTTAGTCACCACCTGCTGGGGAGGATTCATGCGGCGGGAAGACATTCCGAAATACAAATCGTTGTGCGACGAGATGCGGGGCCTGCCTCGGTCGCTCGCCACGGTATTGGGCAATTCCGCCCCGATTGGCTGCCAGCTTTTCCTTCCTTATGGCGTCTTCATCGGCCAGGAGGCCAAGATCAGCAAGGCATCGTGGTCGAATCTCCGCAAGGCCAGCCGATGCTCGAAAACCAGGGGGCGAATCTCCTGGGTATGGGGATGGGCCAACCCCTCAGAACACAATGCCCAACTTCCTGACAGGGCAGGCAGACGATAGGCGGGAACCTTGGTCGTTTTCCCGTCCTCTGCTCGCTCGATGTTGGTGGGAATCAGCCCAGGCTGTCCAGCCAATTGCAGGCCGACTTCCACGACCTTCTGGACGTTCTCGGGCGACATACGCAGTTCTTTTTGCGTTTCATCCAACTGGTCGCGAAGCCGTTGGATGTCGCGTTGGATGTCACGCTCGATCTTGAGCATCTTGCGGACACCTTCGGAATCCTTTTCGGCCCTCACCGTATCGAGTCTGGCGCGACGGCCCAACATGGCCTCTTCGACTTGCTCGGCAATCACGGGGCCGACTTTGCCCAGGTCTTCCCGAATGGCCTCGACCTTCCTCACCGCCCGCATCAGGAATTCAAGGTCGCCCTCCAATTCACCCACGGGCACGGCCAAGTCCTGTTTCTCGCGATCTTTGTAGCCCTGGCCGACGAAGTGGTAAACCAACACTTCCTTGGCCTTCTGCCCGTGACGGTCGATACGGCCATTCCGCTGCTCCATGCGGTTCGGGTTCCAGGGAATCTCGTAATGGATCAGGCGGGAGCAATGGTTCTGGAGGTCCAAGCCTTCGGACGCTGCGTCTGTGGCAAGGAGAATACGGACGGGGCTGACATCGGGCGATGCTTGGAACGCGGCCTTGACGGCCTCACGCTTATCGGAATCCATACCGCCAAACATGGTCATCAAGTGTTCGCCGCCCGCGAAACCCTCCGTCGCCAGGACTTGTTGCAGCCAATTCTGACTGGCACGGTACTGCGTGAAGATGATAACGCGATTGTTCGACCACTTCTTGTTCGGACGGAGGGTCTTTTCCAGCCAGCGGATCAATTCCCGAACCTTGCTGTCGGTCTGCGCCATGGCCGAAGCCGCCCAAGCCTTCATTTGCTTCAGCAGGGCCAGTTCTTCGGCACTTGGCTCCCTGAAGAGGCGGGTTGCCGTGTCCACGGCGTCTTCATGGGCCTCTTCCGCCGCCGAATCATCGCCATATTCCTCCTCAACCTTGTCGATCTGCCGCTGAAGAATGCCAATCGTCGGCCTCTCCGTCGTGGTTTTCCGTTTGGCAGAACGGAGCGACTTTTCGTGCTTCTCCAGCGTAGTTGCAAACGCGGCAGGGCTGGAGAAAAGCCGTTTCTTGAGCGTCAGCAACACGAACTCGGTTGCCAGCTTGGCCGTGTTGTCGCCCACATTCTGCTTGCGCAACTCGCTGTATTTCTTCAACGTAGCGTGGATGTTCTTCTCTTCGGCGGTATAGGGGACTTCTATCGGGTCGATGGTACGTTTGGGGAACCGAGGCGAGCCGTCGAACTTGGGCGGCAATTCGGACTTGAGGCGACGGACCATCACCGCGCCCAATTGTTTGCGGTCGGGGATTGTGCCACGGGCAAAGCGTTGGTCATCGAGGAGTTCCAGCAGGGCCGAAAAACTCTCGCTGTAGCCGTTGTGCGGCGTGGCCGTGAGGAACATTTTGTGTTCAAAGTGCGGCACCATGAGGCGCAACGCCTGCGTCCTCATGGAATCGGTGGCATACTTTCCACGGCCCGAAGGTGCGCAGTTGTGGGCCTCGTCCAGAACCAGGATGTCGTAGCGGCGGGGATAAAGCGGTTCGCCTTCAGCGGGCAATGTCTCCCTAAACAGACGCAGGGGCCGTTCTCGTTTAATGAAGTCGATAGAGGTAATCAGGCGAGGGAAATGGCTCCACGGATTGACGTGGATGCCTCGCTTCCGCCGCAGATCCCGCAACAACTCGCTGCCTACAATGCGGAAATCCAACCCGAACTTGTCCCGCATCTGTTCCTTCCACTGCACTTGGAGGGACGAAGGACAGACGATCAGGATTCGGCGGGCGCGGTGGCGAATGACGAGTTCCAGTTCCACCATGCCGCACTCGATGGTCTTGCCCAAGCCCACGTCGTCGGCAATCAGCAGATTGACCCTTGGCATTTGGATCGCCCGCACCACGGGATCAAGCTGATAATCCTCGATGTCGATCCCGCTGCGGAACGGGGACTGCACGTTTTTCACATCAGCCGACGAAGCTGCGCCCCAGCGAACGGCATCGAGAAAAGCGTCCAATCGCACGGGATCATCGAAACCCGTGGGCTCGGGCAGGGCAATCTTCTCGATCACCTGCGCCCCAGGTTCGATCTCCCAGATGACTTGGAGTTCTTCGCCCAAGGCGTCGTCTTCGACCGACGACAACGTGACCAAGTGCTGTGCGCCGTTGCCACCGACCTTGAGCGGGCGGTCGGGAAGGGTGCTCTTGGCGACTTCCGTGACCACATACTGGCGCTGGCGAACCGTGACGAGTTGGCCCTGTTCGGGCGTCGAAAGAGTCGATAAAGCCATAGTTACCGTCCACCTTGCTTCCGACCCACAAGAACCATTCAATCGTTTATGAACTCTTCAAATGATCGCTCGAAATAGGGGATTCGCTTTTCCTTCGCAAACTTCTCATCAAGATCAACGAGATATGACACCATTGCAGGAGGTCGATTTGCGATACGAACCAGCTTATCACTGGCATAAGCGGCGACGGCTCCAACTAGCAAGCTGCTGCCTATGTCCACCAAATCGTAGGGGTCAGTACCAAAGCGGTGCAAAGTCGTGAGACTCGCAGGCATTCCAACTGCGAAAAGCGAACACAACTCTATTGGATTACAGAAGTCCATGCTTTGTCGCAACTGCTGCTTCTTCTTGTCCAACGATTTAAGATAAGTAGCCTTGATATGTTCCCAACGCTCTTTGGATTTACAAGTGGCAAGACTCTCCGTTACACTATGAAGCGACTCCCGAAACTGCTTCTTCTCATCGCTCCTGTCGTGTACGAACTTCGTGATAGACGCCATTGGCGTTGTGGATACGCGATGGGGAATCACGTCTTGGATGATGGCCGAGCAGTGATACAGCGGGGCATCCTCTTGATGCACCCTTTGGTCGAAATTGCCATTTTCAGAAAAATACGGAGAGATGCTCCAACTGTCCCGATCATCTGTGCCCCTGCAAAGATTACGACGACGAGCGACAACCAGAGAAAGATAGTACATGTACCCCCTTGCAAGCCCTGGCGACAACGCGAGTCGTCCATCACTGAATACTTTAGATGCAACTTGTTCCAATTGAGGATACAGGCGGTCGTCAATCTTCTCGCGATGCAGGGTGTGGGCTTCGTACTGAGAGGTCAACCCATGCGGGAGTGGTCGCTGAGAATTAATGAAGCGTTGAAACTCAAGCAATGTCTCGTCGCGGTCGTTATCCTCTAAATGAATGTCGCAGATCATTCCCGCATCTACGGCTTCTCGAATTGCATCGCTATCCTTGGGGTTATAGCCTTTCGGCACGATGCGGTAGACACGATCCCAAATCAATAGACTCGCCTTCACCCATGCGTCACTGGCGAAGTCAATTGAGGGGTAATACAGAATTGAGTCTGACGGAGCAGGCACGATTGTTCCCTTTCATATTGGCTACCGCAGTCCTCACCGACCGCAGTAATCGATGATCGCCGCCCGCTTCATTCGGGCACAGCTTGGAGGCAATCCTGGCGAATTAATTCCTTGACTAACCTCACCCCCCTCTTCAGAGGAAACTCCCTCAACGAGGCCCGCATTTTACTTCCACAGGGGAGTGGCTGCAAGTTTTGGGAAGGGAGATAAAATAGGCAATTATTCAGGCAGCGGTTGCCATCGTACCACGCCGACCCCCTAAACCATGTCCAACCTACATATAGAGGGGTAATTCCCAGAGTGGGAAGATGATGCCGCCACGGCACGAACTGCACGGAGATGCAGTCAGCAGCAGGGCTATTTCACGGGAGAATGGCAGATTGGCGGCGGGACCGACACGGCCCCACACTTGCCGCCCCTTCAGCAACCAGCCAAGGTCGCGAGGCCAGCCAAGAGCAGGATTCCCAAATGCAGCCACTTCATTGCACTACCTCTCGCTTGATCTTGGCGACCTGGCCGATGAGGAAGCCCAACTCGTCGCCGTCGAGAGCGGCCTTGGGGGCAATGCTGTGGATGGCGCGGATGAGGCCCTTCCTCCCACCCAAATCGACACGAAAATCTTTCTCGCCGTCAATACGGGCGACGATACGGCCTTCGATGGTCAGCCGCAGATCGGCAATGGCGGGCATTGCCCAAAGTTCCTTCAGGAAGTATCCCAGCACGGCCCGCAGCTTCGGACCACGCACGACTGCCAATACTTTCCTTCGGCAACCCTGGCAAATCTGTTCGGGTTCACGGATCGTGATTTCTTCCATTTTGTTCTCCGAACAATAGGCGTCTTCGACGCCATGACCAACCTCCTTGTCCTAGCTACCACCGTAGGGCTTGCGTTGGCCATCGTCAAGAGTCAATCTTTTCCTGTTCGCCGTCGTGCCGCCTCAACCCTGCCAAGGAAATCGGGATCGCCCGTTCCCCGCCCAAATTCTTGGGCAAGGCCCTTGATCCGCCGCACGGTCATCTTGATGAGATACGTGGTCGGGCTGTTGAGATCGATTGCGCCAACGAGGGATTTCATCTGCTCACCTTCGAGTCTCGCATCCAACACGGCCAGGCCCAACGGCCCAAGTCGTTGGAAAACGAATTTCCTGAAATCTTCGACCACTTTCTGATCTCGCTCGGGCAGCCACAAGAAGGCCAAGGGGTAGGTCGTCGTGTGAATGCGGGCACGGCGATGGCGTTCCTTGGCGACGATGTTGGCGATGGCATTTTTCACGGCCACCTTGAATCGCGCAATCAGTAGACCGTGGATGCCTTCCTTGTAGTTTCTGAAAAAAGTGCCAGGAACGACGATGAGCCTTACCACTATCTCATGAGCGCGATCCTCAATCTCCTGGCCCCTGAACCCTGCGTTGCGCAAGCTGGCCAGGATATATCCTACGAAGTCGAAGGTGGATAATCCCTCCAATTGCTTTGGGGCTTTCAGCTTCGGCAGCAGGGCCTCGATTTCCTGACGAAAGAGGGTGTTGTACGCAGCGGGATCGAAATGTTCACGGGCCAGCAGGAATAGTTGAAAGGTGTCCATATTCTATCTATGGCCGCTGCCCACACTTTCCACGGGCCGCCCAAGATCGATTACGGCAGGGAAAGCCCAATGACCATGTTCAATCAGGCAGCCGTGCCTGGATGGTCATGGCCCTTGGGATTTATCCTGGCGGGGCGATGGCGGGAGGAAACACCTTGCCCACCGAAGACCAAAAGCGAATGATTCACAGTTATCCCAGCACCCCTTTCAAGAAACCTATCATGGTCAACGATCAACAAGTCATCACGCTTCGAACGGTCCTGGAGTTTGGAACGACTCTCAGAGATGCCGCGTCGATGACTGGGATGGACGAACATACTGCACGGAAGTATGCCCGCACTACAAAACTACCGAGCGAATGTCGGCCTGCTCACACCTGGAAGACACGGCCAGATCCCTTTACTGATACTTGGCCCACGCTTCTGCATAAATTGCGTGCAACTCCTGGCATTCCAGCAACGCACCTTCTCGAATCCATAGTAGCTCACCACCCAGATCGCTTTTCGGACGCCCAACTACGTACTCTGCAACGGAGGATGGCTCGATGGAGGGAAGAGCAGGGCAGCGCTTACCACGACGCATCGCTCCCTTGCCGTTGCAGTCCATCGGCACAGTGGATGGCATCCGTCTTACAGAAAGTCAAGTCCGTAAGTGAACTGCGAGAGGAATTGGGCGACTCACCCGACCTCCCCCATCTATTCGACTACACCACGACTGGCACTCTGGCACAACGCAACAAGGCGTTGACGATCTTAGCTTGGCAGAAAGGTATCGGAAGCGCAACCATCGCGGGGTTCTTGGGCCTGTCCCCCGAAACCACGAAGCGATACATTGCATTGTTTTCCTTCGGCGGCCTCGCAACGTTATTTTCGTCCACGAAGAATGTGACCAAGAAAGCCGATGACGCAAAGTACGTGGAAGCTGTGATTTCGACGCTGCATTCCCCGCCCCGTGCCAATGGAATCAACCGAACTACATGGAAGCAGGGTGATCTTCACCGAGTCCTTGCGGCCAAAGGGTTCAGCATTGGGAGGCAAAGCATTCGAGCGATCTTGAGAAAGGAAGGGTACAACTGGCGAAAGGCAAGGAGAGTATTAACCAGTCATGACCCACAATATAGGGAGAAGGTGGCAAGGATCAGCGCTATTCTCGCCAACATCAGCCCCCGAGAACGCTTCTTTTCTATCGATGAGTACGGCCCGTTCAACATCACGATCAGAGGTGGTCGCAAGCTGGTGGCTCCAGGCGAGGACTATACCGTTCCGCAGTGGCAGAAATCAAAGGGGAGTCTGATTGTCACGGGAGCGTTGGAATTGTGTACCAATCAAGTGACCCATTTCTACTCCGAGCACAAGAACACCGAAGAAATGATACGGCTTTTGGAAGTGCTTCTCGGCGAATATGCGGGCATGGACACCCTGTACCTTTCGTGGGATGCGGCGTCGTGGCATTTGTCGAACGGCTTCGAAGCCAGGGTCGCCGAAGTCAATGCCATGAAGCAGTCGCACCCCGACACACCACGCATCGAACTTGCCCCTTTGCCTTCCTGCGCGCAGTTCCTAAACGTGATTGAATCGGTGTTCAGTGGTATGGCACGGGCAATAATTCACAATAGCGACTACCAATCCGTCGAAGTGGCAATGCAGGCCATTGACAGATACTTCAAGGAAAGAAATGAAGCGTTTCGGGAGAACCCGAGGCGTGCAGGCAAGAAGATATGGGGGCATGAGCGAGTCGCCCCAGTTTTCACCGAAAGCAACAATTGTAAAGACCCCAGGTGGCAAAGGTGACGACACGCACCTGTGGGTATGGGCGGCTCTATTCTACACCAAAGGGGAGAAACGAGAAATGGAAGCGAGAGTGAAGAGGCTGGAACGGTTGAACAGGGTTCTTTTTGCGGGCCTGGCTCTGGCCCTGTTGCCGTGGGTTGTCGGGGCGGCAACGAAGATTCCCGAACTGATCGAGGGAGTCAACGGTAACTTTCAACAGGTCACGCTGATGGGGAAGCAGGATGGCTCCAACCTCACCGTCAAGGACAGCAACGGCAAGACCAGGATCTTTCTCGGCCTCTCGAACGGAAACCCAAGCCTTTTGTTTGCCGATAAGGATGGCACCGTCGTGGCGAGCTATGCCGAAAAGAATGGCATGTTCGAAACCGTCAAGTGAGCCATCCACATGGCCCTTGGGATGTATCCTGACGGGGCGACGGGATGGATCGCTTTGATGGCAGTTGGCAAAAGCGCAAGATCATTTATCTTTCTGCTGCGGACTTGGCAGCTTCCCCGCAAACAACTTCGTCAGGAAATCGAACTTATCCTGGTCAAAGGGACAGTCGATTGTCCCTTCGTCATGCAGGTGTTTCCACATCTCGGCCATCTTTGCCAACACTTCGGGCGTCGGCGTATTGTACTTGCTCTTCTTGCGCATATTGTCCTCTTCGCTATTGTTGTTTTTCACTCTCTATGCCGCCAGTTTTCCCTTCGGCGGTCGCATGATCCGCTCCAGCAGCAAGATTTCCTGCTTCCTCAGCAAGGATTCGAGGTTTTCCATCACCCGTTCGGGTCTGATAACCTCGTTGCCTTCGGAATTGCTCCTAAAGCAGATGCGAGTGCAGGTGCTAATTGTATTAGTATTACTGGAAACGCATTCCGCCATCAGTTCCATCATTTCCTCGCTTGCCCGCCACTTGCAACATTTGCCCTTGATTCCCTCGTCCTTGTCGCCAGGGATGTACTTGCGGTCAAACCACTCCACGCCCCCTGCATCCGAAATGAGATTGCGCAGAAAAGCAAAACGCTTGCAGTCAAAAGCCCTACTGATGTCCCCACACTCGAACATGGAGTTCCACAAACCCTGCCAGCGGGCCACGGGATTGGCGTTTTCGGGCAAAGGGTGGGTGGTGAAGTATTCGTGATGCGCTAGGAAAACGGCCATGTCGTAGGCCGTGACCCATACGCGCGACTTCTTGCAGACGCAGATCCGTTCGGGAACGAAGCGTTGCGCCAAGGGCATGAGTTCCTGAATCCGTTTCGGGTCGATAAGTTTTCCAACCACGGACCCACGTTTCGCTGACTGCGCCACCTTCGCCACTTCAGTCAAAACGACGGGATGTTTTTCAATCAGGGCATCCAACTCTTCGACCGTCAGCTTCGTGGTGGCCTGCCACTCGTCAAATCGCTCCCACTCCCGAGGCAGTTTGGCGAGAAACCCAAACTTGTAGTGGCGCAACTGCCGCTTGTAGTCCGTGCCCCACGACGCTTCGGGGCAATTTCCTTTGATTTCGACATTCTCCACATCGAAGTCCGTCGTCGCCAACACGTCCTTCAACCACTGATCGAGCTTTTTCAGGACGAGGTTGTAGTCGTGGTCGTTGCAGAACGTCTTGTCGATCAGCAGATACCCATGACCGCCTTTGCCGTGGGTGGAGACTTCGTGGTAGAGATTGGGGAAAAAGTGCTGCTTGAGGTACTCGGCAAAGGCGAACGCGCCCGCACGACTGCCCGCTTTCTTGCAGTCGATGTCGAGATTCAGGAGGGTGAGATCCCCTTTGCCGCCCGTGAAATAGCACGTTTCCTTGCCCTGGAAATGCTCCATGAGGGCGATTTGGGACGGGAGGTATTGTCAATAGTTGTGTATGGGAGTTCTTTCAGGCGGCGACTTGGGGGACTAGGGTTCCGTCGGTAAAGAGGGTTCCTTTTAGGACTTCTACGAGGAAGTGGGATCCGTTGAGGAGCCGCC
>Ga0302320_10004595_pt1 | contig 31298 bp, 29 predicted proteins | sample Bog_T0_3_FD_202130 | JGI IMG/M metagenome (GOLD analysis project Ga0302320, IMG submission 202130) | Peat permafrost microbial communities from Stordalen Mire near Abisko, Sweden - Bog_T0_3 | ecosystem: Environmental > Terrestrial > Soil > Wetlands > Peat | place: Sweden: Abisko, Stordalen Mire... | reverse complement strand
CGCGCCGGCGGCCTTGGCGACCTTCATCATCTCCGCGGCCAGCTTTGCCGTGGTGGGCGAGAGCGCGGCAAACAGCCCGCCGCAGTGAACCCAGCGCACGCCGCCGGCAAAGATCGCCTTCCAGTCGAAGTCGCCCGGCTTGAGCAGCGCACCCGCCTCGTTGGCGCGGTTGTAAAAAACCACCGGCGCGCGCAGGCCGTGGCCGCGGTCGCTGTAGACGGTGGCCATGTTGGGGCCGGTGACGCCGTCGTGCTTGAAGTGCTTGTAAATGGCCTTGACGCCCATCGCGCGTACGCGCTCGGCGATCAGGTCGCCGATGGGATAGTCGCTCATGGCGCTGACAATGGCCGTCTTCATCTGGAAGCAGTCGGCCAAGTTGGCGGCCACATTGAACTCGCCGCCGCTGACGTGAATCTTGCACTCGGTCGCCTTGCGCCAGGGGATGATCCCCGGATCGAGACGGTTGACCAGCGCTCCCAGCGCCAGAAAATCCAGTTCGCCATTCTCGCGAATCTTCAACCCATATGCCATCGCCGTACTCTCTCCTTCTTCGACGGAACTCGAAGGCGGCATCGCAGGCTTGAATCGCAGGCTGGATGCGGCCCCTACCATCATAAAGCGGAGGGCGGCCAGGCGTGGACTACCGCGCGCCGACGGGCTCGCGCGTCTCCTGCCCGGCAAAGCGCGAGGCCTCGGCCCACAGTCCCAAAGCCGGATTGCCGACAAAAAACACGTCTTCGCCCTCGACGCGGTTGTAGCCCTCTTTCAGCGTTGCCGGATCGTAGCGTTTCATCATCTCCGCGACGTCGCCGTACTGGAAGCCGGCGCCTTCGACCTCTTCGCGAGTCAACTTTCCCGGACACCAGGTGATGGTGAAACGGCCCTCCGACGAGCTGTGCATCATGTGCGCGGCAGCGCCCAGGTTGGCGGCCAGGTCGGCATTGGCCTTGACCGCCGCGAGCGTTGCCGGGGTCCCGCGGTAGCCGTACTTGCGCAGCATCTCGTCGATCGCCTTGTCTTCACCGAACTCGCGCACCCCCGGCGCCAGGATGATCAGTTCCGCGCCATCGGCCAGCGCCATGCGCGTCCGGTACACAGCCTTGTTGCCGATCCATGTCGAGTGGAACTCGCTTGGGTCGAGATAGACAACCGCCTTCTTGATCGGCTTCTCCAGCATCTCGAAGTTCACCTTGAGGCTCAGTTCCGCGGCCCGGTGGAAGCACTCCACGTCGTCGCCGATGAAGAGGCCGCGCACCGCCAGCGTGCCATCTGCCCGGCGCGACACAACGGTCAGCACATGGACAATCTGCAGGTGCCGCAGAAAACGGTCGTAGGCGTAATTGAAGACGTTGCGCACCGGGTTCACGGCGCGGCCCATGATGCGCTCGAGACCGTAGACGCCGGCCAGGTAGTGGCTGCGGTTGATCCAGCCGGAACCGCCCACGCCCACCAGGATGTTCTTGTTGTAGCTGGCCATGCCGATGACTTCGTGCGGCACCACCTGGCCGAGGGAGACAATCAGGTCGTGGCCGCCCTGCGACAGGAGCCGGTTCAGTTGCACGGGCCACGCCTCGTCCAGCTTACCCTCCGACTGCTCGCGGATAAACTCCGCCGGAACCTCGCCCAGCGTCTCCACATCGGTACGCCAGTTGTGGTCACGGAACAGGCCTTTCGGCACGCCGGTAAACATGCTCTCAATCTGCTCCGCAGACATGGGCGTATGCGTGCCCAGCGCGGGCATGATTCCCTTTAGCCGGTCGCCATAGTATTCCCACAGATACCGGGTGAGTTCGCCGGCGCGCGAGTGCTCGCGGGTGCCGTCGGGCGGAACGGCCAGTACGCGGTTGCGCGGGCCGAGCCCGGCCAGAGCCTGGGTCAGCAGTTGCTGCAACTGTTGCGGCGAAAGATCGGTATCCGCGCTTCCCGTGGCGCAATAGATGCTCATGGCGTAAGCTCCACCTTCTTCGTGCGATGCGAACGAGTTGGACCGCGCGCGAGACGAAAGACTGGGAGCACGGCTCGCCGCAAGCCCATTCCGGGACAGCCTGGTCCGGGGCTTACTCCGGATTTGAAGCCCCGCTACGAACGATAGCGGAGCGCCGGCCTCTCCTGCAAACCCGATCCACTTCCCCGCCGCGGCGGAGGAAAACCTGTCGTCTCCGGCCAGCGGCATGCCGTCCGCTCCAATTTGCGCGGAGCCAAGTTGCACTTAGATGGAGCAACAGGACAAACTGGTAATGAACCTGCCTTTGATTCCGTCGATCCGGATGCAGTGAAGGTACGGCAATGCCGCGGCCCTGCTGCCGCGGACAAGGAAGACTGCGTGAATCGAAGAAAACCAGACCTGAGGGCGAAGACAGCTAACCTGCCCGGCCTGCCGAAGCCTGGCGGCGTCTCCCACGCCTGGCGCGCGCTGCGCCATCGCAACTTCAGGCTTTTCTTCGCCGGGCAGAGCATCTCGCTGATCGGCACCTGGATGACGCGGATCGCCACGGCATGGCTGGTCTACCGGCTCACCAAATCGGCGCTGCTGCTGGGCACGGTCAGCTTCATGGGCCAGATTCCCACCTTTCTGCTGGCGCCTTTCGCGGGTGTCTGGATTGACCGGCTCGACCGGCGGCAGGTGCTGGTGTGGACGCAGGCCCTGTCGATGGTGCAGTCGCTCACGTTGGCTGCCCTGACGCTCAGCGGCCACATCACCATTCCTTTGCTGCTCGCGCTCAGTGTGATGCAGGGCCTGGTGAACGCATTCGACATGCCGGGCCGGCAGTCGTTCATGGTGAAAATGGTTGAGGACCGGCAGGATCTGGGCAACGCCATCGCCATCAACTCGTCCATGGTCAACATGGCGCGCCTTGTCGGCCCATCCCTTGCCGGCATGTTGATCGCGGTAACCAGCGAGGGATGGTGCTTCCTGATCGACGGCATAAGCTATCTCGCCGTCATTGCCTCGCTGCTGATGATGCGTTTGCCCGCGACTCCGATCAAGCAAGCAGTCACCTCCACGCTGACCGAATTGAAGGCCGGCTGGACGTATGTCTCCGAATTCCTTCCCGTCCGCACCATCCTGCTGCTGTTTGCCATGGTCAGCCTCATGGGCATGCCCTTTGTGGTGCTGATGCCGATTTTTGCGGCCCAGGTATTGCATGGCGGGCCGCACACGCTGGGCTTCCTCATGGGCAGCATGGGCGTGGGTGCGCTGGCCTCGGCGCTCTCGCTCGCGGCGCGTAAACATGTGCGCGGCCTGGTGCGCATTATCCCCTTCGCCGCGGCACTCTTCGGCGCAGGCCTGATTGGCTTCGGCCTATCGCGCGTCTTCTGGCTCTCCATGATCATGGTGCTCATTGCCGGCATGGGCATGATGCAGGGCATGGCCGCCAGCAACACCGTCATCCAGACCATCGTCACGGAAGACAAGCGCGGTCGCGTGATGGGCTACTACACCATGGCTTTTGTCGGCATGGCCCCGTTTGGCAGCCTGCTGGCCGGAACCATGGCCCATGTCGTTGGCGCTCCATACACCGTCGTCATGAATGGATGTTTCGTCCTGCTCGGCGCCGCATGGTTCACCACGCGGCTGCCCTCGGTCCGCAACGCCATCAGGCCGATCTATCGCGAGATGGGCATCCTGCCCGCTGAAGAGGAAGTGCCGCAATGAGCGAAACAAAACAGAACCTGCAACTTGATCCAAAACATACTGCGATTGTGGTCATCGATCTGCAAAAAGGCATTGCGGGCCGGCCGGGAACACCCGTGCCCACGGCAACCGTGATCGCCAATACTGCACGCCTGCTGGCCGCCGCGCGCCGCGTGTGCGCGCAGCCCATCCTGGTGCACGTGGGCGGCGCGGCCGATGGCGCCGACCGCCTGCGCCCCGCCGCCGATCAGGCCATGCGCGGCGCAGCGCCCTTCCCGCCGGACTGGAGCGAGCTGATTCCTGAGCTGGACCAGCAGCCCGGCGACATCGTTGTTCTCAAGCGCCAGTGGGGCGCGTTTTACGGCACCGATCTTGAGTTGCATCTGCGCCGCCGCGGCCTCACCACCATCGTGCTCTGCGGCATCGCCACCGAGTTCGGCGTGGAGAGCACGGCCCGCGATGCCTACGAGCGCGGCATTGAGCTGGTGTTTGCTGCGGACGCGATGACCGGCATGCACGCCGAGAGCCATGCCAACGCCATCGAGCGTATATTTCCTCGCGTGGGCCGGGTGCGGACCACGGAACAAATTGTAGGCGCCCTGGCAGGCGTAAACTGCCTGTGTAATCCGTAGCCGCAAAGGAACCACGTGAAATACGCAAAGCTGCTTCTTTTTCTTGTCTTCGCCGCACTGCTGCGGTTTGATTGCCCTGGCCAAACACCCACAAAGCCGCTGCTCGGCGCGCAAATCTGGATTGAACCCGGCCAGACCCCGGCGCAAATCGACGGCTGGTTTCAGGAGCTGGCAAAGCAGCAGATGCCCGTCGCCCGCGTCTTCATCATGTGGCCGTATATCGAGCCCGCCCGCGATCAATGGGACTTCACCCTCTACGATGAGACCTTTCGGTCCGCCGAGAAATACAAGGTCAAGATCGTCGCAACCCTGACGCCGACCGGCATCCCGCCTTTCATGGGCGGCAGCGACGTGCAAAATGGCGGAATCGTGGGCTCGGAGGATGCGCGGAAAGAATCCGCTCAATACATTGCGAAGGTCGTCGAGCGCTACAAGGGCAGTCCCGCTCTCGACACCTGGCTCTTGGCCAACGAACCCGGCGAAGCGCCCAAGCCGCAGGCGCTGGCGATCACTAAGTATCGCATCTGGCTGGAAAAGCAATACGGAACGGTCGCGGCGCTGAATCGGAGTTGGACCACCGGCTACAAGAGCTTCGCAGAAGTCGATCCCGCGCTGAAACAGAGTTCGTGGAATGCAAACAGCGCCATCGATTGGGACAGCTTCTGGCGCGAATACCAGACCGCGGGCCTGCAATGGATCGCCGATGAAGTGCATCAACACGACAAGGCGCATCCGCTGCACGTGAATCCCCACGCGCTCATCTCCAACCTGGCTGGCCTCTCCGACGACCTGCCCGCATGGCGCGCCTTCCTTGACACCATGGGTTGCTCCATCCATCCTGCATGGCACTTCGGGCTGCTGAGCAAAGACCGCTATGCGCTGGGCGTCTCGTATATCAACGATCTCGTCGCCGGAAGCATCGAGCCAAAGCCGCACTGGGTGACAGAACTGCAAGGCGGCAACAACATCTACAGCGGCGCGGTTCCCATGGAGCCCACAGCCGATGAAACCGCGCAGTGGGTCTGGACCAGCATTGGAGCCGGAGCCGACCGCGTGATCTTCTGGCTGCTCAACGCGCGCCGGTCTGGAGTGGAAGCGGCGGAGTGGTCCATGCTCGACCTGAACCAGAAGCCCAGCGTGCGCCTTGAAACCTCTGCCGCGATTGCAACAACCATCAACGAGCATCAGGAGTTTTTCTCGAGCTCCACGCGCGTCGAGTCGCCCATCACCGTGATTCTCAGCCTCGAAACCATGACGCTTGAAGAGCATTACGCTGACCCCGACTATCCCGGCCGCGGCAAGAATGCTCACATTCTTGAGGCGCTCGGCTTCTATGAGGCTCTCTCGCGCATCGGGCCGCCGCCCAATCTCAAGTTCTTCCACGATTTCGATTGGCGGACCAAAACAGCGCAAACTCGAACCGCGATTCTTCCCGACGCGCGCGCCATCACCCGGGAACAAGTCGACGATCTCAAAGCCTTCGTAGCCAACGGCAACACTCTGCTGATCTCCGGACTGACCGGCTTCTACGATCCGCACGCAGCGGCATGGTCGTTCATGGGATTTCCTCTGGGCGAGGTCACCGGCGGCTCGCTGAAAGAAGTGCATTTCGTCGGAGACAGATTCTCCATCTCCCTCGACACGCCCGAAGTCACCATGCCGTCCCACCTCTGGGCCAGCAGCATTGAGAACGTATCGGCGCAACCGGAAGGCCACAGAAATGGAGAGCTGATTGCCACCGAGCGCACCACGGTCAACGGCGGCAAAGTGATTTGGATTCCCTCGCCCATCGGCCTGGGCGCGTGGCTTACGGACTCCGAGCCGCTGGCCGGCTATCTGCGCACAGCGCTTGCCCCGGCAATTGCCTCCGAACCGTTCACCCTCAAGGGAGAAACCACCGGGTGCCTGCTGCGCGTGTTGAAAACCGCTCACGAGTACGGAACAGTGGTGACCAACGGCAGCTCGCACGCGGCTTCCTGCGCGGTCGAGCATCCAGCGCACCTCAAAGCTTCGGCAATCTGGGGGAAGATCGATGCGCAAACGGACACGGATGCGCTCTTCCATCTTGAACCCGGCGCAACCACCGTTGCCTTGTGGAAGTAAGCATCACCGTGCAATGAACAGGCCCTTGTAAGGCCTGCGCGATAGGGGGAGAACGATGCACACCTCGCGACGTACGTTTCTGCAAACAACCGCGCCGGCCCTGGCGCTGACCTGGGGCGGCATGAACCTGCTGGCTGGCCGCGCCGAGGAAGGCGCGCCATTGGCCAAGCCCGTCCCGCCGCACGAGATGATCTATGGATCGCTCGTCTACCGGCCTCCCAATCCGCCCCGCGAGCAGCGCCGCGAGATTCTGCGCACCTTCTCGCAGGAGCACCATTTCAACCTCATGCGCGCCTTCCCCACCTGGGACTACTATCAGCGCGGCCCTAACGACTACAACTTTGAAGAGATTGAAGAGCTCATGCAGTATTGCGATGAGTTCGGCCTAAAGGTGCTGATGGGCGTGGTGCTGGAGACGGCGCCCTACTGGCTTGAACTCGCTCACCCGGAGACGCGCTGGGCCGACTCGACCGGCCACGCCGTGCATTTGCGCGGCAACTCGTCGCACATCACCGGCGGCTATCCGGGCCTTTGCCTGGATTGGGAGCCGGTGCAGAAGGCAGCCCGCGACTTCATCCGCGAACTGGCGCGCGTGGTCACGCCGCATCGCTCCATGTACGCATGGGACGTGTGGAATGAGCCCATGCTGCGCGCCGCCGATGGCCGCAACATCTGGGTCACTCCCCCTGAGCTGCTCTTCTGCTACTGCGACCGCACCATCGCCTCCTTCCGCGATTGGCTCAAGGAGCGCTACACCACCATCGACGGCCTCAACCGCGCCTGGTCGCGCCTGTACCCCAGTTGGGATGCAATTGATCCGCCGCGCATCCTCGGCACCGCCGCCGACTGGGTGGATTGGCGCCGCTTCATGATCGACCGCAGCACGCGCGATATGCATCTGAGGGCCGACACCGTGCGGGCATCCGGCTCAACACACATCATCGGCAGCCACGCCGGCGGCGGCTGTCCGCCGCTTGGATCGTTCTCGATCGACGGCGTCAACGGCTCGCGGCTTGCCGAGGTGGTGGACCTCTGGGGCCTCTCGCAGTTTCCGCGCTATCCCGGCGCGCAACTGTGGGATAGCGCAGCAGACATGGAGCTGACCCGCTCCAACGCGCACGGCAAGGAGTTCTGGCTGACTGAGTTGCAGGGCGGCGACAGCCGTCTCGACCTCGTCCAGGGCGGCTACTTCATGCGCCCCAAAGACATCCGCTCTTACAACTGGCTGGCCATGGCCGCCGGCGCCAAGGGAATCGTCTACTGGCAATACATGCCCGAGGCCACGGGGCAGGAGTCCATGCGCAACGGACTGGTCTCGCGCGACGGCAGCACCACCGACCGCGTGGAAGAAGCCGCCAAAAACCACGCACTGATTCAGGCGCAGTGGGACACGGTTCTGCGCAACTATCACCCCAAGCCGCAGGTCGCCATTCTTTACGACCAGGACAATGCCCTGCTCACCTTTGCCCTCGCCGGCAAAGAGGATAAATCCATCGACTCCATTCGCGGCTATTACAAGGCCTTCTGGCAGATGGATCTCGCGGTGGATTTCATTGAGCCCAATGACCTGTCCGCGGCAAACCACAAAGTCATAGCCGTGCCCTGGCACCTGGTCGGCAAAGAAGCCACCTGCGCGGCCCTGCGCCGCTATGTCGAAGCCGGCGGAACGCTGATCCTCGAAGCCGGATTCGGTCTCTACGACGAACATTTTTTCTACAACGCGGTCGTTCCTCCGCACGGACTGGCTGAAGTCTTCGGCTACCGCGAAGAACACAACCTGCTGGTTCGCGATACAAAACTGCCCGCCGACAGCTCGCCGGATGACGCGATCTACTACCGGCCGCAGATCGATTTCTCTGCGCCGGCCCGCGTGCAGATGACGGCGTACACGTTTCTTACTCCGCTCCAGATCACGTCGGCCAGCCAGATTGCCACTTCCTACGGAAAGCCTCTTGCCGCGCGCAAAAGAGTGGGCCAGGGAGAGGTGTTTTATATCGGCACAAGTCTCGGCGGAGCCCTGCTGGCGGGCGATGCCGGCGCCCTTGAGCTGTTCCGCGCCTTGATCGGCCCCGCCGCCAAGCCGGAGGTAACGGCGGAGCAGGTGCGCCCCCGGCTCCTGCGCGGCAACGGCCGCAGCCTGCTCGCCGTCTTCAACGACACCCCGCAAGACCACTCGGCGCGCATCCAGTTGCCGGCCGAGTTTCACGCCGCCACGGATATTCACAGCGGCAAGCCGGTCGCGATCGCGGACCACAAAGTAGCGCTCGCCGTCCCCAGCCAGGACGTGGTCGTGCTGCAACTCGATGCCTGAGGGTCGCGGGTTTTGCCCTCCATCATCTCAGTGACTGCAATCACTCCGTCCTGCGGCCCAGGAAGTTTACGATGGCGTCAGTACCACAGTGGCCGGCGCTTGCGCGGGGAAGGAATTGAAATGAACATGGGATTCATCGAGAGCAAGACATACAACGAGATTTCAGTTGGCGATACGGCCGGAACAGAGCACGTGCTGACCGCCGATGACGCCATGGCCTTTGCCTCGATCTCCGGTTTCCACTCCGTGCTCAACTCCGATGAGCTGACCAATCGCGCCGGCGGCATCCCTCCGACGGGGCCGAACATGTGGTGCGCCTCGCTGATCTCCGGCCTTTTCAGCATGAACATCCCCGGCCCCGGCTGCACGCTGACCAACGTGTCGCTGACGTTCCTGAATCGCATCCGTGTCGGCGACCTCATTCAGGTCAAGGTTCAGGTTACGGCCAAGGACGACCCCACAAAAACCGTTCATTTCGACTGCGAGGCTCACAACGGCGCGGGCAAGCCGATTTTCACCGGCACAGCCCAACTGCTGGCGCCCGAAAAGAAACTGCGCTGGGCTACCTTGCCCGTGCCCAAGCTCATTGTGAATGAGCCCTATCGCCGGTATCAGGGCATGATCGCGCGCGCAACTTCAAAGCCGGCCGTGAACACGGCGGTGGTCTGGCCCTGCGACGAGGTCTCGCTCGGCGGCGCCATCCAGGCTTACAAGGACAAGCTGATCGTTCCCGTCCTGGTCGGCTCCGAGGCAAAGATTCGCAGCGTGGCGGAAGGCTTGCATATCGACCTCACCGGCATCCGCATCGTCGACGTCTCCGATAGCCGCACCGCCGCGGTGCGCGGGGTCGAGCTGGCCCGCAAGAACGAAGTGCAGATGCTCATGAAGGGCTCCCTGCACACCGACGAACTGATGAGCGCCGTGGTCTCGCGCGAGGGCGGCATGCGCACCGGCCGCCGCATCAGCCACGTCTTCGCTCTGGATGTGCCGTCGTATCACAAGACGCTCTACGTCACCGATGCGGCCATCAATATCCAGCCCGACCTGGAAACCAAGATCGATATTCTCCAGAACGCCATCGACATGATGATCAAACTCGAGGTCGCCATCCCCAAGGTGGCCATCCTCTCGGCGGTCGAGTCCATCAACTCCGCCATACCGTCCACGCTCGATGCCGCCGCCCTGTGCAAGATGGCCGACCGCGGGCAGATTACCGGAGCCATTGTCGATGGCCCGCTCGCCTTCGATAACGCCATCTCCAGCGATGCGGCGCGAATCAAGAAGATCAAGTCCCCGGTCGCCGGAGACCCGGATCTGCTCATGGTCCCCAATCTCGAAGCCGGCAACATCCTCTTCAAGCAGCTTCAGTATCTGGCCGGAGCCCTGGCAGCCGGAGTGGTGGTGGGCGCCAAGGTTCCCATCGTTCTCACCAGCCGCGCCGACGGAGAACTGGCGCGCATGGCAAGCTGCGCCCTCGGCGTTCTGCTCGCCAAGCCGGCGCCTGTACCGCTCACAGCATGATGGGCCGCTCTGGTTGCCGCCCGCGATCCCTGGAATGAAGAGAACGTACCCGGAAGCATAGACACGAAAACCCCAATCCCGGTTGGGGATTTCGTGGCTTTCGATATCTCTTGGGATGGATTCGTGGTGGGCAGCGAGGGACTCGAACCCCCGACTTCCTGCTTGTAAGGCAGGCGCTCTAACCAGCTGAGCTAGCCGCCCACTTGCGTGCTCACATCATTGCGGCCTTCAACCATCATACCAGCGGCCTTACCCTCCGGGCGCGCGCCCCACCTGCCGCGCACCCCAGGTTGATACACTCAGCCGGTGACCCATCTGATTGTGAACGCCGACGACTTCGGCCTCACCGCCGCCATCAACCGCGCGGTCGAGGAGTTGCATGCGGCAGGCGTCGTCACCAGCGCCACGCTCATGGCCCGCGGCGCAGCCGCCGAGGCCGCCATTGAAATCGCCCGCGCCAACCCTTCACTCGGCGTCGGCTGCCACGTGGTGCTTGTCGACGGCGCGCCAGCCTTGTCGCCGCGGCAGCTTCCCACCCTCATCAACCCGCAAACCGCCCGCTTCCCCGTCACGCCCTCTGCATTCCTTGCGCTGCTCTTCGCCGGCCGCATCCGCCCCGCCGAAATCGAATCCGAAGCCGCCGCGCAGATCGCCCTGCTCCAAAACTGCGGCCTGCGCCTCACGCACATCGACTCCCACAAGCACCTGCATCTCTTTCCCCATGTGCTCAGGCCCTTGCTCCGCGCCGCGCGCGCCGCCGGCATCCGTGCCGTGCGCAATCCCTTCGAGCCCGCCTGGAGCCGCCGCGACACGCCCCATGCTCCCTGGCTCCGCCGCACCCGGTTCAGCCTATTGCAGCGCTTTGAACCAGCCTTCCGCCGCATCGTTGCCGAAGAGGGATTTGTCACCACAGATGGTTCTATCGGCGTGCTGGCCACTGGAAACCTCGACAGCGCCACTCTGGCTTCCCTGCTGGGCAATCTGCCCGCGGGCTCCTGGGAACTGGTCACGCATCCCGGCTACAACGATGCCGATCTGGCTCTTGCCCACACCCGTCTGCGCGCCTCGCGCGAGATCGAGCGCCAGGCCCTGCTCACCCTGCGCCAGGCCGTGGGCCTCCAACTCACCTCATTTGCCGGATTGCAGCCGCCCTCGGCACCGAAGCAACGCCCATAGCTTCTGCATCTTCCTCAGAGGCTCGAACGTCAAAAGGCTGGATAGGGTCGAAGGATACAGAAAAGGAAGAAGTTATGCGCATCGGCATCACGTGTTACCCCACCTACGGCGGTTCCGGCGTGGTGGCAACGGAACTCGGCATCGAACTGGCTGCGCTCGGCCACGAGGTTCACTTCATCTCCTATTCGCAGCCGTTTCGCCTCAGCGGACGGGACGAGGGGATTCATTATCACGAGGTTCCGGTCTCGAGTTATCCGCTGTTCGAGTTCCCGCCGTACGACCTGGCGCTGGCGTCGCGCATGGCGGAAGTGGCTGAATTCAGTCGGCTTGACCTGCTCCATGTGCACTATGCCATCCCCCACTCGGTCAGCGCCCTGCTGGCCCGGCAGATGCTGGCGGCCAAGGGGCGGCGGCTGCCCTTTGTGACCACCCTGCACGGCACCGACATTACCCTCGTCGGGCTGGACCGCAGCTACCTGCCCATCACCCGTTACGCCATCCAGGAGAGCGACGGAGTGACCTCTATCTCCAACTATCTAAAGGAGGAAACCTTCAAGCACTTTGACATTACGCGGGGGATTGAGGTAATCCCGAACTTCGTCAACTGCAACGTCTACGCGCCTTACAAGGACGAGGCGGTGCGGGCCACAGCGCGGGCCCGGCTGGCGCGTCCAGACGAGGCGATCCTGATGCATCTGTCTAATTTCAGGCCGGTTAAGCGGGTGGTGGACGTGGTGAAGGTGTTTGCGCGGGTGGCTCGCGAGCTACCCGCGCGGCTGGTTCTGGTGGGCGACGGGCCGGACCGGTCGGCGGCGGAGTGGCTGGCGCATGACCTGCATATACAAGACAAGATTCACTTTATGGGCAAGCAGGAGCGGGTGAACGAGCTGCTGCCGCTGGCTGACCTGATGCTGATGCCCAGCGAGCTGGAGTCGTTTGGCCTGGCGGCGCTGGAGGCCATGGCCTGCAAGGTTCCGTCGATCGCCACGCGGGTGGGCGGGGTGCCCGAGCTGATCGACGACGGGGTTACGGGGCTGCTGTATCCGGTTGGAAAGGTTGAAGATATGGCTGCCGGGGCGCTGGGGCTGCTGACCGATCGGGCGCGCATGGAGGCGATGCAGGAGGCCGGGCGCAAGACCGCGAAGAAGCGATTCTGCTCGTCGCTGGTGGTGCCGCAGTATGTGAAATATTACGAGCAGGTGCTGGGCGGGAAGGGCTGAAACGTGCGCACGGAAGGTGCGTGTTGAGGCTCAAACGTGCGCTCAGAAGGTTAGCTTTGCCCCTCAAAGGTTGGTTCGAAAGGTTGTGTTTTTGTACAAAAACAACCTTTCCAGGTGCCGGATTTGGCAAATCGGCACCACGCAAGGTGCCGGATTTGAGCAAAAGGTTGCCAACAATTGAACCAAATGGTTACGCAAGGCGCTGAAAAGGGGCGGGAAAGCGGCGTAAGGCATTGAAAATGCATGGGGTTTTGTCGCTTCTTGTCGCAGAGATATGGGGTCAGAGACCGGGGACACAGGGACTGGAGGGACGTAGGGACCAGGGAATATGGATCGGGGATCAGGGAATAGGGAACAGGGAATAGGGATCAGCGAGTCAGCAGGTCAGCGAGGCAGGGGCGAGGAACTAAGAGACTGAGGGGGGTAGGGATGAAAAAGAAGGTTTCCGAGAGTACCGAATCGGCGTCGAGCCCCTCCGCATCGAGTCAGATCGATGCGAGAATCCAGGAGCTCGCCGGCTGGCGCGGAGAGATGCTGGCGCGCCTCCGCGCTTTGATCCGGCAAGCCGACCCGGAGGTTGTCGAGGAGTGGAAGTGGGAGATCCCCGTCTGGTCCCACGGCGGGATCCTCTGCACCGGCGAGAGCTACAAGAGCGTGGTGAAGATGACCTTCGCCAAGGGCGCCTCGCTGGACGACCCCGCAGGCCTGTTCAACTCCAGCCTCGAGGGCAAAGTGCGCCGCGCCATCGACTTCCGCGAAGGCGACAAGGTGAACGAGAAGGCGCTGAAAGCTCTGATTCGCGTCGCGGTGGCGTTGAACACTTCCAAGGGCTGACAGGTCCGAGGGAGTTCGGCCACAAGCGGTTTGCGGGATGGAAAGTATCGTCCTCGCCGAAGGCGAGACGGAAGGTTCGCTGAGTGGCAACTGACGAGTGGGCGGTGATTCGTGCACTGGGCTTCGTATCCCGGGTCTGAAGTTCGCTGCGGCACTGCGGGAGCACAAAAGCAGATTCTTCGCTCACCACCCCCGAACTGAAGAGCGTTCGGGGCCCCGTTCGCTCAGAATGACAGCGATGAATATGTAAGGCACTTCGGACTCAGGACACTAGATCGACTGATAGAAGACGGCCTGTCCGTTTGCGTCGAGTTGCATAAGCAGATCGAAATCCGTGACGTTGCGGGTGAGCACGACGCAACCATTCCTGGCCGCTGAAAGAAAAATCAACGCACCGTTGAGCGCTTTGCGCTGCTCGTTCTTACCGTATCGTTGCAGCCGCGCCAGAAGTCCGGCGAGGATGCCGGCTTCGCGCCATGTGTCCCGGTCCGGTGTGAGAATGCGATGCGCCGGCCTCAACTCGATGGACGCGCCGACCTTGGCGATCACGCTCGCTGTGTCCGGATGCGCTGGGTCCAGCAAACCGGCGAGGGCCGCCAGTTCCGCTTCCGTAACCGAAGAGTGCCAGAGGCTCCCGGTCCGGAGAGCAATCTCCGTATCGTCCGGGAGTCTTCCTTGCAGAGCATCGATATAGACAGTGGTGTCGAGAAGCAGCTTCGGGAACGGAGGCTTGAGGTTCTTGAGAAACGGCAACTGGGAGCGATCGCGGTACGCAAGCTCCTTCCGGCGCTTCTCCGGCTTCAGACGCCGCAGCGATTGTTGGAATGCGGAGCTAGAACTCAAGGTCGAGATCCTTGCTCACCGTGCCACGCTGCGCAAGAAGCCAGTCAGCGTACTCGTCCGCAACCACAAGGTTCGCCAGCGCGGCTTCGATCAGCTTGGAGTCGGATTGGATACCGGATTTCTTCTTAGCCTGCTCGACGAGGGACGATGGCATACGGCCGCGCACAGTCAGTGTCCGGCCACCGCTCAGCAGCCCCTGCTGCCCGGCGATGGACAGAGCATCGTCGAGCCGGCGGCTCGTCGCTCCCGGCTTCGCTCGCTTTGAGCTTCGGGGAATCTCGAATCCAACTGACTGAGACATGCGGCCACCTCTGTCCAAGTGTAGCACAACCACCGATTTATTGTGCCACTTCCGCGAGGACGACAAGGGGAACGAAAAGGCGCTGATTCGCGCCGCGGTGGCGTTGAGCACTTCCAAGGGCAGACGGGTCCGAAGGAATCCGGCCACACGCGGGTTGTGAGATGGAAGGTTTCGTCCTCGCCGGGGACAAAACGAAGGGTTGACTCAGGGCTGGCCGTCTGTCAAGGCTTCCCAGATCTGAAAATCCAGACCTGGGGAACCTAATCTCCTTTGGCCAAGCAGACGCGGGCCGCCCGTCTAGCACTTCGAATGGGGCTTCTTGATCTCGACGTCGGTGGTGACCCAGTCGGACAGGAGTTTCTGGTCGATTTCGTCTGCTCCGGCCTGTGGGTTGAGCGACGACCGGGCCAGCGCGACGGTGACCTTGACCTTCCCCTTCATGCAGTAGGCTCCGGTCAACTGCGCCAGCCCCTTATCCGCCAGTTCCATGTAGTCGGCGGGGAGGGTTCCCTCCGGGCCGGAGACATCGACCGGGCCCATGATGATCTGGTTGACGATCAGCTTGTCGGTCTTCACCGCGGAGGAGTCGTAGCGGAGGACGAGGACGGCTCTTCTTTCCAGCGCGTCCGGGTTGGCGGTGAAGTTGATGGCCGGAAGGGTGATGCCCTCCGGGCTCGGCTTGGGCGCCTTGGCGTCAAACGCAAGACGATACGTGGGTCCCTTCCACTTGGGCCCGATGGGAATGCCGGGGGCTTTGTCCCCCTGGTTTTGGCATCCCGCCAAGAGTGCCATTGCGCCGATCGCCAGTATGATGGTTTTTCTCACGTCGTCCCCCTCATTGCTCAAGATTGACGAGCCAGAATACCACTCCTGTGCCTTGGCGGGTGACGGGGCGGCCGGCGGATTTTTTCAGGGGCGGCGGAGAACGACCTGAGCGGTCTGCGGCGAGCCTGGCTGGGAGGCTATGAGGACCATTTTGAGGCCGGGCCACTGGGTGGGAATGGGCTCGAATTTCGCATCGGGCCACCGGGTGGGAATGGGTTCCGCTTTTGCATAGGCACCCTCGCGGAAGGGCATGGGGAATGGGCCGGGCACTCCGTTTTGGGCGAACAACGTGTACGAGTGCGCGGCGGAGTTGGAGAACGGGGGTGGGCAGGCAGTTTTGGAATCGGCCGGCGATTCGAGGCTCGGGAACGGCGCTTGGAAGATGTTTCTGGGAGCAGACGGGGCGTGGTTCAAGGACCATTGCGCAGGCGGCCCCGATTGGCACATGGCGGCAACGCCGGCACAGAGAAACAGGGCGAGAAAAGTGGATCGCATGGCGCAGCCTCCGCTTCAAGACCCGGCCTACGATTAGAAGTATACGTCCATTTCGCGCCCCTCAGTGCGCGACCTTGCGGACGAGGCCGGCGAGCGTGGCTTCGGTGGCGTCGTCGAGCGCGGTGAAAAACCACGCGCATGCGATGAGCTGGTGGGGCGCGCCGTCGTCGACTGTGAGGTTCGCGTCCTGGGTGAAGCCGAAGGTCATCCACTTTTTGTCCGCGCGGAAGAAGCAGACGGTCTTGCCTTCGATGGCGTAGCCCGGCATGCCGTACCACGTCCTCGGCTCGAGTGCCGGGGCGCTGCGCACAATGAGGGCGTGGAGGCGCTCGCCCATGGCGCGCCAGGGCGCGGGCATAGCGGCGATCTTGGCGAGCACCCCGGCCTCGGCTTCAGCCTGCTTCGTGGCCTTCTTCGCGGCCGTGGTCGCTCTCTTCTCGGGCATAAAGGCTCCTTTCGTCAGCGTATCGTTCCGGCATCTCCAGTGGCGTGGCGCTCAGGCCGCCTCGCCTTTTTTGCCGGAAAGAGCACGCCGAGGATGCGGCTTGGGGGCCGCAGCGCCCACGATGCGACCAGAAAACCCGTGATGATAAGGGGGGCGACGAAGTGAAAGGCGTAAACGCCGTATCCGCCCACCCAGGCGCAGGATGCGGCCGCGCCGGTGAGATCGAAGGAGATGCCGGCATAGGCCCACTCCTTGAGCCGCGGAAAGCCGGGCACGAGGATGGCAACGGTTCCGACGAACTTCCAGAACCCGAGGATGGCGAAGAAGTAGGTGGGATAGCCCAACTCGGGCACCACGCCATGGGGGTTGGCCAGATATTGCAAGATCTGCCCCACGCCGCCGCTGCCGACGGGCAGGACGACGAGGATGGTCATGGTCCAGTAGAGGATGGATTTTGCTTTCATGGTCAGTTCAACCTCCCATTTTTGATTCTCAATGAGCGCAATTGCGGATCTCGATTGACGGGGAACGGAAAGGCGGTCCCGGCTTCAGGGAGCGGGCTGGGGAGGCACGGTGTCCACTGCTTCGCGCTCAAAGCGCGGCGCAAACCCCAGCCGCTCCGAGAACACGCGCAGCAGCTCGACCGTCTCGGCGCTGGTCTGCGGGCCGGTCTTGAGGAGGATTTCCGATGCGGCGCGGGCGGAGAGGGCCTGGGCCTCAGCGGCGATCGCGATGACTTTTTCGGGGCGGTAGGTGCAGTTGGCCAGGTCGGCGATGGAGAGGCGCGTGGTCGGGGTGGCCAGGACGGTGCGCGGCGGCGCCATGCGGTCGAGGAGCCAGAGGATTTCGAGTTTGGATTCCAACTCATCCGGCACGCAGTCGATGACCAGGTCGGCCTGGCGGACCGCGTCCTCGATGGTGGAGACGAAGGCGACATTGGTTAATGTGTCAGGCCCCAGTTCGGCGCGCAGGGCCTCCTGCGCGTGGCGCAGGTTGGTGGGCATCACGTCTTCGAGGAGAACGCGGTAGCCGGCGTGGGCAGCGGCAAGGGCGAGCCAGCGGCCCAGCGGGCCGGCTCCGATGATGGCGACAGTGGTCGAGCGGTTCTCCAGTTCACGTGACATTTCTAGCACCTTACCAGGTGGCTTTTACTTCCACCCCAGCGACGAAGGCCTGTCGCTGGGGACCCCGGCCGGAAAAAGCCACTCAGCTGAAGCGGGTTCGGCATGCCGCGACTGGAGAACCGCTGGTCGGGCAAGGGATTTACTTGGCGGCCAGGGCTACGGCGACATCCTCGGCATTGGGCTTGGCGTTGATTAGGTGCTCGGCCACGCGGGCGCGCTCGTCGGGGGTGAGAGAGGGGATGGTGGCCAGCACCCGGCGCAGGGTCACGGCAACATCATCAATGTAGTTCATCAAGCGAATCGCTTCTCCGGAGAGCGGCATGGGTTTCCTCGGGGTTGAAGTTCTCTTCTTATTGTAGGGGGTGGGGTTGGGGCGGGGGAAGGCGCGGGGAGATGGCTGCTTGGTTGCGCAAGAGCATTTTTGCAACTCGGGAAGCATTGTCGAGGGCGGTGCAGCGCGCTTTTACTCGACCCCGGCGAACAGGAATCTGCCGGAGCGAAACGCGGCTTGAAAGCGCGATGCCAGGTTAGAGTAGCGAAGAAGGCCGCTTTTGAGGGCCGAAGAGCTTGCTTCGCGTTTTTAGTAGACTCCCGTTCCGGCTAAGCTTTACAATCCGAAAACACCCCCAAACAGCGGAGCTTCCCCAAAACGTTCCGCTACGGAGAAATCAAGATGAAACGTTCCGAATTGCGGTTAGCTGCCGCCGTCGCGGCTGCTGCTGTTCTGATGCCCGTTCACGTCCTCGCGGCCACGCCGGCCCGCACGATCAGTCCCGCCACCTCTGCGCATTACGGCAAATTGCCGATCAGCTTCGAGGCCAATGAAGGCCAGAGCAACGCCCAGGTTCGCTTCACGTCGAGGACCAGCGGCTACACGCTGTTTCTCACCGACTCGGAAGCGGTGGTGGCGTTCCACGCCGGCGGCAGCCTGCACAACGGGGCCACCTTCAGGATGCAATTGGCGGGCGCGAATCCCAGCGTGAAGCTTTCGGGTGCGGAGCCGCTTCCCGGCGTGGTGAACTACTTTGTCGGCAGCGATCCCGCCAAGTGGCGCAGCAGCATCCCGACCTATGGCAAGGTGCGGTATTCGTCCGTGTATCCGGGCATCGATCTGGTGTATTACGGAAACGAGCGCCAACTGGAATACGACTTTCTGGTTGCGCCGCAGGCCGATGCCGCGGCCATTCGGCTGAAGTTTGCGGCCACGAACAAGCTTTCGCTGGATGCGGAAGGAGATCTCCAGATCGCGGACAACAGCCGCACCATCGCCTTTCATAAGCCTCGTGTTTTTCAAAAGGGAGACCGCGGCGACCAATCGATCGCCGGGCAGTTTCAACTGCTCGCCGATAACACGGTGACCTTCAAGCTTGGCCGCTACGACCGGACGCTGCCGCTGGTGATCGATCCGATTCTGAGCTACTCCACATTCCTGGGCGGAAACAATGGGGACTCGGGCAACGCGATTGCCGTGGATTCCTCTGGTAACGCGTACATTGCCGGCGTCACCTATTCGATGAACTTCCCCACCACCACCGGGGCCTATCAGACCAAGGACCGGGACACAATTACCGACGATTCGGCCGCGTTTGTGACCAAGCTGAACGCCGCGGGAACCGCTCTGGTCTACTCGACTTACCTGGGCGGCGCCAAAGCCTCTTCCAATTCAGGAGGCACTGCATCCAGCCAGGCAAACGGAATAGCAGTGGATTCGGAGGGGGATGCCTATATTGGCGGATTCACGTCGGCAACAGACTTCCCGATTTCAACGGGCGCTTACGAAAGCACTCTCACCGGCGGCCAGGGCGGCTTTGTGACCAAGCTCAACCCGACGGGAACGAAGCTTGTCTATTCCACTTACCTGGGAATCACGAATCTGGCCGCGGTCAGCGCCATCGCTCTGGACAGCTCAGGGAACGCCTACGTTACCGGCTGGACGTTCGGCGGATTTCCTACCACCACCGGCGCGTATCAGGCTACGTATCCCGGCAAGAAGAATAACACCCAAGTTGCCTTTGCCTCGGAGGTGAATCCGACTGGGACGAAGCTGGTGTTTTCCACTTACCTGGGCGGCAGCGGAAACGCAAATAATCGTGGCGACTGGGCCAACGCCATCGCCCTGGGTCCTTCGGGCGAAGTGTTAGTTGCGGGCGGCGCGTATTCCACGAACTTTCCCGTCTCCACGAAAGCTTTTCAGGGCGCCAACAAGGCCGGCGCGAAAGCCGCCGACGATGGCTTTGTCACCGTATTCAACTCCACCGGGACCAGCCTGATTTATTCGACATATCTCGGCGGCTCGGGAAATTCGAGCAATCATGGCGACTATGTCACAGGCCTCGCGGTTGATTCCGATGGGTCCGCGTATGTGACCGGTATCGTAAGATCCGCCAACTTCCCAACCACCACCAACGCCTATCAGGCCAGGCAACCGGGTTTGACAAACGCTTTCGCAACCAAGCTCAACCCCGCCGGGACAGCTCTGGACTATTCCACCTACTTTGGCGGCAGTAACATAGAAGACGGTTTTGGGATCGCGATCGACAGCGAAGGGAATGCCTACCTGACCGGTCTCACAGGGTCAGCCGACTTCCCGGTGACGCCGGGGGCGATTCAATCCACCAACACTGCGGTTGCCGCGAGTGCCCCGGTGGGCTATTTCGCGGAGTTGAATCCGAGCGGCTCGGAGCTTCTGTATTCCACAATGCTTGGCGGCAGCGGGATTAACGACGGCTCCGGCGCCGGAGACGGGTTGGAGGCCATTGCGCTGGACGGCTCGGGCAATGTCTACCTGACCGGCAACGCCAGTTCCGCCAACTTTCCTACGACCGTGGGAGCCTACCAGACCAAGAACAACGGTCCGCTTACGGGTGACCTTGCGGATTATGGAACGGGCGTCGTCTCCAAGATCGCTTTGAACATTGCGGCGACGGCAACGACCGTGACCTCAAGCGCCAATCCGCAGACGGTGGGCCTGGCAGTGACGTTTACCGCGACGGTCACTCCAGGCACCGGCACCGCTACTGCAAGCGGGAATGTGGCCTTCAGCGTGGACAGCAAGGTGGTTGCGACCACCGCGCTGAGCAATGGGGGCAAAGCAACGTACACCACGAGCAGCCTGGCCGCCGGCACGCATACGGTTTCAGCGGCTTACGCCGGCGCGACCGGCTTTGCGGCCAGCACCAGCGCCAAACTGACGGAGACCATCCAGCAACAAGCCGCCAAGCCGGCCATCAGTCCGGCGGCGGGCGCGGTGACGTTCCCGATATCGGTGACCATCTCCGACACCACCACCGGAGCAAAAATCTACTACACCACGAACAAAACCACGCCGACTGCCGGCTCGACCCCGTACACCAAGGCATTCAGCGTGACCGCGGCCGAGACCATCGAGGCTATCGCTATCGCTCCCGGCTATACGAACAGCGTGGTCGCCTCGGCGGCGTACACCAAGAAATAATGAACTGAGAGAGAGCGGTACAGGCACGGGGCAGCATCGGCAGGGGTGGATTTCCCTTTGCCGATGCTGCCCCGCTGCATTTGCAGGACACACGTGGATTGTTGAGGATCGCGCCAGGCAGCTTTGCCTTCGGCCCCAGCGACGAAGATCTGTCGCAGACGACCCCGATTTGCCGGAAATCCCGGTGGGAAGGAGCTGCTTGCGTGCGTGGTTTCGGTCGGCAGCAATTCCAAAACACGCTCATCCGGCGCTGAACCCAAAGAGAGGCTATTTCTAGAGTGGTTCTCCAGTTTCCGTGGTGTTTCATGGGCAGCGAAAGGTGGCTTTTACTTCCACCCCATCGACGAGGACCTGTCGCTGGGGACCCCGGTGGGAAAAAGCCACTTGGCAGCGGCGCTTTCCCTATACACCAACTGGAGAACAGCTATGAAGAAGAGTCGATGCGGGTTCCAAGGGCGCGGGAAGAGACGGACTTTTGGGGCGGGGACGGCCGCATTGGGTGTGGTTACAATGTGGCCATGAAGGATGCGGCGGAGTCTGTGGCTCGGGCGTTTGTGCGGGCGATCAACCGGCAGGACGTCGATGCGCTTGCGGCGAGACCTGGGGCACCCAGCTTCGGGGACCCGGCGGCGCCTACCGCGTAAACTCGTCGGCACCGGCGAGTAGCATTTTCCATTGTTGAGCGGGGTCTGTCTCATCTTTCACTGTCTGAATAAGGTGCCATAGCGTCAAGATTCTCTGTTTGGTGCCGGTGAGCACGCCGTGGCCGGTCCATGAACTAATCGCCCCACCCCAATTCACGCTAAGGCTGATGAGGTCTCCGGCTACGCTCCCTTGCACTGGAAAGGGTAAAGTTGGGCCGCCTGTGTCGCTGACGGCGCTGACATAGGTTCCGATGATGACGTTTGCGCTGATTTGAAGCTCCATGTAGGACCCGAGTTCGTTTTGCCAGTGGCCGCTAAAGTCAAACGGGGACGGTGGGACCATCGGCGTCTTAAAATAGGCGATTTCTGCGTGCTTCATGTGGCGTCCTCCTGGGATAGGCTCTGTGCCCCTGTTTGCGGATAATAGACCAGATCGCACGGGTTGTCATCTGTGACTCCACCGTTCCAGCCTCCAGATTGGAGCGAATCGCATTTGCGAGGTGGAGGCCCGTAAAGCAGGCCCTTCGACTTTGCTGTGCTCCGCTCAGGATGACTGCATTTTGCGGGAACTCAGGATGACGGGGCATTGGGGTTGGAGGCTACGCGGCCCGGCGGGACGATGCCGTATTTTAGGTCGAGAAACTCTTGCAGAGGCGCGGGCAGCAGGGCGGCGAGTTCCTGCCATGTGAGGACGGCGAGGCGGGTGCGGAGCGAGGCGGAGCGGACGGCGGAGAGGATCTGGAACCAGGCTTCGCGCAGGTCGGGACGGCGCTCATCGTGCAGGACGCAGAAGCTGCAATCCTCCGCGTGGGCGGCGAGGACGTTGCGGATGAGCTGGTAACCCAGGTAAGCGGGAATGCCGGCGGCGGGCATGGGCGCAAGCTGCATGCGCAACGCCTGCGCGGGAGCGGGCAGGTGAGTCGCGGCTTCCTGGTCCACAAGACTTTCGAACGCCTGGGAGTAATCTTCGGGCGACTCGGCGGGGGCGCGGAGGCGGGCCGTGCGCAGTTCTGTGCGCGGGAGCAGATCGCGATGGAAGACGGCATCGAAGTCGCGGTAGCCTTCCACAATCGCCGCTGCGCGGGTTTGGAAGCCGGATTCGGTCAACTTGGCTTCGAGGAGCAGGGGGCCGAGGCGCAAATCAACCTCTGTCCGGTCGAAGCGGCCGTTGGCCAGGGGGACGCGGGCCTTCCAGCCGAACTCGGGCAGCGCGGGCGCGGGCAGGCCGAGGCAGGTGCGGACGGCGGGCGAGTCGACGACGCCGGGAGCACAGAAGATGTTCATCAGCAGGGCGTCGGAGCTCATAGAGGAGTCGAGCTCGCGCCAGCGGCGGCCGGACTCGGCTTTGGGTAGGGCGCGGCCCTGGGCGTGGATCTTGTCGAAACGGCGGAGCCACGGGGGGTGGGCGGCGATGGCGCGGTAAGCGGGGTGGTAGAAGTTGCCGTGGCGGGTTTCTTCCGGCGCGTAGACGATGACCGGGGGGGAGCCGTAGCTCTCGACGTGGGCGCGTCCGCGAGCCCAGAGGCGGTTGCGCGCGCCGAGTTCGCGGCGGAGCTGGATGGCGTAGGCGGCGGGGTTGAGAGCCATATCGAGCAGGGTACACCGGTTAGGTGGGGGGGGTGCGACGTTCCTCGGTGGGCGTCTGTGGTATCCCCGGTCTCAAAATCGAGACCGGGGGCACCCAAGCGGAGTGTTGAGTTGGACGTGTGGGAGACGTTCCTCGGTTTGCTTTTCCGGTATCCCACCCTTTCTGCAAAAAGCGCGGAAAGGATCGGGCACGGGATATTTGCGGAGGAGCTGGCGCAGGAGCGGGAGACCATCGAAGGGTGGAAGCGCGCGCGGGATGAGGCATGAGAAAATCGGGTTCGTGACGATGCGTGCGAGAGTGATTTGCCGCGTAGCGCTGGGGCTGTTGATTGCGGCGCTGCCTGCGAGTGCTTGGGGAAAAAGCAACCAGGCCGACGAGCAGGCGGGGGCGATGCTGTTTCGCGAGAAGGGGTGCGCGCACTGCCACGGGGTGGGCGGCGTGGGCGGAAAAAAGGCGCCGTCGCTGACCGATTTGCGCGAGAAGAAGGAATGGACTCCGGAGAAGATGACCGGGCAGATTTTGAATGGCGGACAGAAGATGCCGCCGTTTGGCGACGCGGTGACCGACGCCGAGGTGGCGCAGTTGGTAGCTTATCTGCGGGCCAAACACCGGCCCGAGCCGCCGCCGGGGACGGAGCCGGGCGGGGTTGCGCCGGCACAATAGAAACTAACTTTCAGAACCTTCAATTTGAGCGGCGAGGTCGTCGCGCACGGCGGCGGGCAGCGGCGGCATGCCACCAGACTGCGAGGCGATCCACGAGCCCCAGCGGTTGCCGGCTTCGTTGAGCGTGGCGAGACTGGCGCCGCGGAGCAGGTAGTGGGTCATGGCGGCGGTGAAGGCATCGCCGGAGCCGATGGTATCGGCCACCTGGACGGGATAGCCGGGATGCTCGTTCCACTCGTCGCGGGCGACAAGCAGGCTGCCATTGCCGCCGCGGGTGATGGCGACAAGCTGGAGCGTGGGGAACTCCTCGAGCAGGCGCTCGGCGCCGAGGCGAAGCTGATCCTGCTCGTTGGCTTCGAACTCCGGCAGGCCGAGCAGGCCGAGGACCTGGGGAACCTCGGCGTCGTTCATCTTCATCACGGTGGCCAATTCCAGAGATTCCTGGATGACTTCGCCGGAGAAGAAGGGCGCGCGCAGGTTGACGTCAAAGACGCGGATGCAGTTGGCGGAGGTTTGCGCGGCGAGGGTCTGGATGGTCTGGCGGGACTCATGGGCGCGCTGGGCAAGGGAGCCGAAGCAGATGGCGTCGGCGCGTTCGGCCAGGCTGACCCACTGGTCGGAGAGTTCGAGGAAATCCCAGGCCGAGGGTTGATGGATGGTGAAGTGGGGCTGGCCGTTTTCGAGGACGACGGTGACCTTGCCGGTTTCGTGCGCGGGGTCAACCTCGAGGTAGGCGGTGTCGGCGGGGAGCGGGTCGAGGATATCGACGGCTTTGCGGCCGAGGTCGTCGCGGCCGATACGGCTGAGGATGGCGGCATGGTTGCCGAGGCGGCCGGCCATCACGGCAAAGTTGGCCGGCGCGCCGCCGAGCTGCGGGCCCTCCGGCAAGAGATCCCACAGCAGTTCGCCTACGCCCAAAATCAGATGCGGTTCTTTCAAGGTCCGGCTCCGGCGGGCGGCCACGTTCCGATGCGCCCGGAATTCCAGGTAACAGCTTTGTCCCTGGGGGGCATGGTCGTCAACTGGTCTGGGCGGAGGAGGCGATGCCGATCCAGCGATAGAGGGAGCAGTCTTCGTAATTGGCCGAGGCGTAGACGCCGTCGGGCTGGTTGGCGAGGATGCGGTGGTCGGCGATGGCGTCGGCCCGGGAGCGCGGGACCTGGCCGGCAAAAAGGCGCGCGAAGCCGGGCTGGCGGCGCAGAACGGCCTCCTGCTCGTTGTTGACGTAGATGAGGTCGAGCTGGCCGGCGCGCTGGGCAAAGGCGCCGGCGATGGCCGCAAGCAGGCGGCGCATCACCGGCGCGCCGAAGGGATTGAAGAGGAAGGCGGCGCAGGGGCCGGGGGGAAAACGGAACTGCGCGGCATCGCGGCACTGAATGCGCATGGGAGCGAGGGCGCGGCCGGCGCCGCGCCAGAGGGCGAGGTTGCGGCGGGCGATGCGGGCGAGAGTGGGATTGAGCTCGACGCCGATGACTTCGCGGAAGGGCAGCTCGGCGGCGAGCATCACGGCGCGGCCCATTCCGGCGCCGAAATCGATGAATGTGGTTTCGCTGATGGGCGCGGGAGGGTGGCTGCGCCGCCAGCGAACGATCATGGCCTTCAGGACCGAGGGCGCAACGGCGTAGTAGGCGGTGTTATGGCGGTCGTGCCGGTGGCCGCTCAAGAGATGGTGTCCGGCGACCAGGCCGCTGGTGCGGGTGCCGTGCTCCAGGTCAAAGGGATGGCGGGTGAAGCCGTCTTTGACGGCCAGGCCGGGGAGCAGGCGGGGCTTGGCTTGCTTGGGCTTGGCTTGCGGCTTGGCTATCATGGTTCGCTTACAGGTTCGACGCGGATTTTGCTGATCCTTCGGCCTTCCATTTCGACCACGGTCATGTGGCGGCCTTCGTAGGTGACGCTCTCGCCGGGCCTTGGGATGTGGCCGAGGCGCATGAGCAGGAAGCCGGCGAGGGTTTCGACGCCGCCGTCGCGGGGCAGGCGCCATTGGGTCTGGGTTTCCAGGTCGCGGAGGTTCACGCCGCCGTCGAGCAGCAGCGTTCCGGAGGCGGTGGCGAGCTGTGGGTGGGCGGGCGAGTCGAACTCGTCTTCCAGTTCGCCGGTGAGCTGCTCGATGGCGTCCTCGGCGGTGACCAGGCCGACGGTCGAGCCGTATTCATCCACCACGATGGCGATGTGGCGGCGGCGCTGCTGGAACTCGCGGATCAGGTCGAGGACGGTTTTGGTTTCGGGGACGACGAGGACGTCGCGCATGACCTGGGAGAGTTTGAGTTCGACAAAGGGAGTGGGGGTGAAGGGAGGGGCGGTGGAATCTCCGCTGGGGTGAGTTTCGTGGCCACCTGCCCTTTCGCCCAAATCACAAGAAGCAGGTCCTTCGACTCGCTTCGCTCGCTCAGGATGACATAAGGATGGGGCACCCGGGGTTTGTGGCTGGGCGGCAACGGAACCGCGGTTCCTTCGACTTCGCTCCGCTTCGCTCAGGATGACAGGCGTAGGACGGATAGCAGACGATGGGCGGAAGAAGATGAGGCGGGCGAGGTCTTTGGAGTAGACGATGCCGACGATGTGCTCGGGGCCGCGGGTCTGGTCGTAGACGGGGACGCGGGAGTGCTGCTGCTCAATGACGTGGGCGCTGGCCTCTTCAATGGGCATGTTGGAGGGCAGGGAGAAGATTTTTTGGCGCGGGGTCATGATCTCGCGCAGGGGGACGTCGTCGAGTTCGAGGGCGCGATGGATGAGCGTCTCCTGAAATGCGGGGAGCAGGCCCATGCGGCGGGCGGCGGTGGCGATGAGCTTGAGTTCCTCAGGCGAGTGGACTGCGGCGCTGTCAGTGACCGGCACGTCGAAGCCGCGGAGAATCAGGGCGGCCGAGCCCTTGAGCAGCCGCACGGCGGGGCGGGCGAGCGCTATGAAACCCAGCATAGGGGGCGCCACGGAAACGGCCAGGGCCTCGGCGCGGCGCAGGGCCAGGGATTTGGGCACGAGTTCGCCCATCACGACCTGGAAATAGGTAATGAGGGCAAAGCCGACGGCCACGGCGGCGATGGCCCCCGCGTGGGCATAGGCTGCGGCGTAGACCGGCGGCTGGGGCAGGGCGCGGAACCAGCCCAGGACGACGCCGGCGGCAAGCGGCTCGCCCAGCCAGCCCAGAGCCAGCGAACAGAGCGTGACGCCCAGTTGCACGGCGGGGAGAAAGTCGTCCATCTCCTGCTGGAGGCGGCGGACGGCGTGCGCGCCGGGGATGCCGGCGGCGAGCATCTGCTGGATGCGGGTTTCGCGGATGGAGACCAGCGCGAACTCGGCGGCCACAAAGAAAGCGTTGACCAGAATCAGCATGGCCACGGCGACAAATTCGAGCAGAGACAGTCCGTGCATCTCGCCTTTGAGGGTAGCACTACGGCAGGGACTAGGGACGTACGGACTAAGGGACTTAGGGACTGGGAGCGGAGGTTGGAACCGAGGGTGCTAGGGTTGCGTATGAGGATGCAGCGGGTCGAGCGGAGTGTCCACGGGTTGACCGTGGGACGCTGGGGCCGTCTGACGGATAGACCGCTACTGAATTTTTTCATTTTTCTGCGGCGTGAGGGTGGGCATCGCTCTGCGCCGGGAGGTGTTTTTTGACTGGGTCACGCAAGAGCAAACGATTCTGGATTTGGCTGGGGACGGGCATCGCGCTGGTGGTGATTGTGCTGGGTATTCTTTTGGCGCGCATGGCAAGCGGCACAACGATCGATCCGAACAAGCTGGCCAAGGTGACGCGCGGCGAAGTGGCGCGCTCGGTAGTGGCTACGGGGAAGATTCAGCCGATCACAAAAGTCGAAGTCAAGAGCAAAGCCTCGGGGATTGTCGAGAAGCTCTATGTGGACATCAACAACGTGGTGCAAAAAGGCCAGCAACTGGCGCAGCTTGACCAGCAGGAGATTGTGGCCCAGGTGGACGCGCAGCGGGCGCAACTGGCCGGCGCGCAGGCCAACGTGTCAACCTACGAGGCGAATATCGATCAGGACAAAGTGAACGCCGCCGCGCCGGATCTGCCCATGTACAAGGCTACGCTGGACCGCAATCTGGAAATGCAAAAAGAGGGCATCGTGAGCCGGCAGGCGCTGGACGACGCCGACAAGGACTACCTGGCGGCGCTGACGCGGCGCGACAGTTCCAAAGCTCAAATCGGCGTGGATACGGCGAAGCTGAAGCAGGCGCGGGCGCAGGTGATGCAGAGCCAGGCGAGCCTCAAGCAACTCGAAGAGCAACTGAGTTACACGACCATTGTTGCCCCGATGGACGGAGTGATTCTGTCGCGCGATGTGGAGATTGGCGACGCGGTCAGTTCGATCCTGGTGCTGGGCTCAACGGCCACGTTGGTAATGACCGAGGGCGATGTGAATGAAGTGTATGTGCAGGGCAAGGTGGACGAAGCCGACATTGCGCACGTTTACATGGCGCAGCCGGCGCGCATCAAGGTGGAGAGCTTCCGCGACCGCGTCTTCGAGGGCAAGGTGACCAAGATCGCGCCGCTGGGCGTGGAGAAAGACAACGTGACCACCTTCGAGGTGCGCGTCTCCATCAACAACCCCGAGGGGGAGCTGAAGGCCAACATGACGGCCAATGCGGAGATCCTTCTGGACGAGCACAAGGGCGTGCTCACGGTGCCCGAGAACGCGGTGATCTACGACAACATGAAGAACGCCAGCGTGGAGATTCCGGACAAGAAGCAGAAGGAAGGCAAGCGGAAGACGGCGGTGAAGGTTGGACTCTCGAACGGGAGTGTCACCGAAGTGCTCAGCGGGCTGAAGGAAGGGGATACGGTGGTGTTGCAGCAGTAAAGCAGTTGACAGATTACAGATGACAGTGAAGGCGCCGGAGCGACCTGATTCGACAGAATAGGCTCCCTGCCCGCCTGCCCAATTGTTGCCGATCGCATCGAAAGACAACAATCATCCAGATGAACAAAGAACGCCCCATCCATGCCGCGAGAGAAGCGGCGTAGATGGGGCGTTCCTTTTCTTCTGTCAGGCGTCAGCTTGTCACTGATAACTGCCACCTGTCATCTGTAACTTGTCATCTGTAACTTGTCATCTGTAATCTGTCATCTGTCGTTACGCCGCGTGGGCGTCGGCGGAGCGGACGCGGAAGCGCTTCATCTGGATGGACAGCGTGCGCTCGATCTTGCGCAGGTCGCCGCGTTCGGCGGGACCGGCGAAGGTGGACGCTACGCCATGCGCCGAGGCGCGGCCGGTACGGCCGACGCGGTGAACAAAGTCCTCGGCCACCTTGGGCATGTCGAAGTTGACGACGTGGGCCACGTTAGCTACATCGATGCCGCGGGCGGCAACGTCGGTGGCGACCAGGATGCGATGGCGGCCCTGCGAGAAGCTCAAGAGGGCGGCGTTGCGCTGGGCCTGCGAACGGTCGCCGTGAATCTGCGTGGCGGAGTGGCCGGAGCGAACCAGTCGGCGAGCCACGCGCTCAGCGCCGTGCTTGGTGCGGACAAAGACCAGGAAGCTGCCCTGCTCGGCGCTGAGCAGGTGTTCGAGCAGCTCCTGCTTCTTGTCGGCCTCGACTTCAAAGGTACGCAGCTCGACATTTTCCGCGGGCTTCAGGACCGATCCAATCTCGACGCGCACAGGGTTGTTGAGGTATTTGCGGGCCACTTCCTTCACCGTGCCCTCGAGGGTTGCCGAGTAGCAGAGCGTCTGGCGGTGGGCCGGCAGCGTGGCCGCGATGCGCGCGATGGCGGGCTGAAAGCCCATGTCGAGCATGCGGTCCACTTCGTCGAGGACCAGGATCTTGGTGAACTCCAGGCGCACCAGCTTGCGCTTGAGGTAGTCCTCAAGGCGGCCGGGAGTAGCGACGATGATGCGCGCGCCGCGGCGGATCGCGTCAAGCTGCGCGCGCTCGGCCATGCCGCCGACGATGAGCGCGACGGACTGTTCGCTGCTGGTGCGGATGGCGAGGAAGGCTTTTTCAACCTGCATGGCCAGCTCGCGCGTGGGCAGCAGAATGAGAGCCTGCACGCCGATGCTGCGCGGCTCAAGCTTTTGCAGCAGTTCGACGATGGGGATGAGAAAGCCGAGCGTCTTGCCGGTTCCGGTCTGCGCGGTGGCCAGCACGTCGCGGCCTTCGAGCGCGGGCGGAATGCAGCCGGCCTGGACCGGGGTGGGGATTTCGAATTTGTTGGCGTCAAGCCGCGCCATCAGGGCGGGCGAAAGAGAAAACTGACTAAATTGAGTGTTCAAAATTGGTATACATTCCTGTTGAGTTCCGCGAGCCTCGATTTCCTTGTGAGGCCTGCAATCGGAACCGGACATGAGGCTCGCACTCTTGTCCTCAGCGGACTAGGAGCCTGCTATCGATATGCGTAAGGGAGAACCGAAAGTCAATCAAAGAGACTGGCCGGTAAACATTCAAGGGAAGAATATTCCAGACCCGGAGCTGCCACACGCTACTTCCACGCCGAGCGGCTCACTGCCGGCCGGCAACCCGCTCCCGCTTTCGTGCCCGGTTCACTTGCGCCAGAGCTACTCTGGCGGATGCCGCAGAACCGATTCACAGTCCAGTGCGGCGGCCCCGGGTGGGAGACCAATTGGGTTTACGCTGTAGAGGCTTGGGGAAATCTGTGCCGGGCAAAGTTGCCTTTGTAGGAGGCAGTCCGCCGCTCACGGCCAAATCACTGAGCGCAAGTACAGTGTAGCACAGTTTCGCTTTTCCCTCGCCCCATGTTTGAACGGCGCCTCCATCCGGCATCGGCTTTCGGTATACGAGCCGCGTAGAGCGATCCGAAAGCCCTCGGTGAGCCCTTGGTTCCGGGACTTGAATTCGAGCCGGAACGATGTGTGCAACATTGACCAGTCTCCGTCCCGCAGACAGCGCAGACTTTGTCTCCGGTCGCCGAAGAATCGATCGGGGGGCAAGGGCTTGCCCCAATCACGGGGTGATCGAGATGGAAGATTCTCGCTGCAAGATCGTGGCGACTGAGACGGACGACCCTCGGTGCAAGGGCCTGCTGATTGGCGTGGTGACCGAGATGGAAGACCTTCGCTGCAAGAGCCTGCTTGATCGAGTGGTGCTTGAGATCGAAGACCCTCGCCACAATCGCGTGGTGATTGGGATGGAAGACTCTCGATGCAGGAACCTGCTCATAATCTGGTGATTGAGACAGCAAATCGGTCACCGGTATCCGCACATCGATCAGGTCAGCGGCGCCTCTATTCCATAGGGGCGTGCGTTTCAGACAGACGTTCCCCAAGCCCTGCTGGACCTGGCCGCGCGCCTGCGCAAAGCCCGATGAGCAATTGCAATCAGCTTTCATCAACCGATCGTCGGATACTGGTCGTTCTAAGGCTCGACGTCGGGAAAGGAAACTTCCCTGATATGGAGTGACCCGTCAACCTCTGCACGTCGATGGGGTTGTTTCTGTTGTTGTCTTTGCTTCTGTCGTTGTTCGAGGACAGGGCCAGCAGCAGCCGGGGCAGTTTTGAGCGACGATTG